>Ga0213824_1000407_pt1 | contig 33955 bp, 30 predicted proteins | sample MC6MC0906MG_FD_179892 | JGI IMG/M metagenome (GOLD analysis project Ga0213824, IMG submission 179892) | Enriched soil aggregate microbial communities from Iowa State University, Ames, United States - MC6-MC0906-MG | ecosystem: Environmental > Terrestrial > Soil > Unclassified | place: USA: Iowa...
TTACTTTGGAATCCTGATTGCCGAAATCCAGCAGGATATTGCTTCTCCAGTGACTATCCTTTAATGCATTGTGTCCCATGACAAAAATCGGCTTATCCGGGCTGGCATTTTCAGCCAGAGTCTCTTCCAGCCAGCTTAACTGTTCCCCGGAAAGGTACATGGTATCCTTTAAGCCGTTTTCCGTATTGAGTACAATAAAATGATACCCTCCCAGCCACCGGTCAAAATAGAGGGTTTCACCGTTTCCCGGCATATATCTTTTATTATGTTTCAGATAAAGAGCTTTTGCGGTAGGCCAGTATGCGCTGATAACCGTTTCATCCTTGTTCCAGTCAGCAGAATTGAATCCCCTGACATCGTGATTTCCAAGGGCCATAATAACCTTATCGTCAGAAACCGGCGAATACTGATCCATGATATTATAAATCCCACGATACTGGGCTTCTGTACCGCTCTGTGTGAAATCACCCAGATTTAATACCCCCAGAGAGTCAGGGGCAATGGTTTTCATATCCTTTAACCCTGCTATGAAATTCACTGCATTGGTTTCCGATAAGTTGTCAGATTTTATATGGACATCGGATACCACCTGGAAGCTGCAAAGCGGCTCACTGCCTTCCAAAAATTCATTGTACTTTTCTTTCAGACTGCTGACAGCTGCCATGGCTGCGGCGGCTGTCATGCCCTCCAGTTCCTTTTCTACATTCTCAATTTCCTGCTCCATTGCACGGATCCCATCCAGAGAATACTGGGAACCCGGCTTGATGGAGGCCAACTGTTTTTTCATTTGTTCCACTGCTGCCATCACTCCTTCTGCTTCATAAATTGTTTTTACGGTAGAGGCACTGATTGCCTTCTTATAAACCCGGAGTTCATCGACGGCACAACCGCTCATGCCATAGCATCCTCTGCCATCACCGCCTAAAATGAAGTCCAGTCCCGTATCAACAGATTTTCCTTTGTGTCCTGTCATAGAAGTAGACGAATATTTCTCGCCATCCAGATAAACCGTCATATCGCCATCCCTGTCAAAGCTGCCGGCTATATGATGCCATTTGTCATCATTAGCTGGGATTCCCTTTAATTCCACCCGGCTGTTTCCTGTTCCGGAAAAGTTCATTCTCATATCCACATCACTGACATTGTTAAAATTTCCAAATGCCCAACCCCTATTGCTGCCACTTATATAGTTTTTATTGGAAAGGATGGTACCGTTATTCTGCCCATGATTTTCCGTCTTCATCCAAAAGGATAAGGAAAAATCTTCCGTTCCAAATTTTAAATCCGCCGTCTGACCATAAGAAATATAATGGTCGGCTTTGGTGTTTGGCTGCCCGGCTTTGCTTCCGTTATCCACGGAAACGCCGTTGCCCCGAATCCCCTTTATAAAGGCAGGCTGTCCGTTAATGATTCCATCATTTCCTCTTCCGGTCTGATCTTTTACCCTGCTTCCGGGTATACTGCTTTCATCAAAAGAAGAATGCATGACCAGCCCGTCATTTAAAATCGTCTCCAGACCGTTTTGATCCGTATCAGACGCAGGACTCCCGGGTAAAGGAGCTGCATAAATAAGAGTCTCCATAAGTATAGAACAAATCAGCGCTGTCCCGCACATTTTTTTCCATTTCACCTTCATAAGACCGTTTCCCCCAAATGGTCCCTGAAAGAGGGAACTCCCTCTTTCAGGTCAAATTGATCACTGGACCCAGGCTCCGTTATCATCTACCCGATATCCGTCTGCCGTTGTGGTACTGGTAGAAAGGGCTCCCATTGGTCTGCTTCCGCTTTCTCCAGTCTGATGTCCCCATTTGCCGTCTTCTGTCTTATGCCAGCCGGTTTCTCCTTTGGTAGCAGGATTAAAGTAATACCAGACCCCATTGATAAATACCCAGCCGGTTCTCATGGCACCGGACGAATCAAGGTAATACCAGTATCCATCTGATTCTTCTTTTACCCAGCCAGACTCCATGGAACCATCCTGGCTTAGTCTATACCATGTGCCCTGATCCACGATCCATCCGGTCTGCATGATACCGTCTTGATCGAATCGGTACCATTTCCCATTAATGCTTGCCCATTCGTTGAAAGCATAGGTTTTGTCTGCCTTTAAAAATCTCCAGGCCATTTCATTGACCTTCTGCCATTGTCCATTTATACTGCCCCCCGTCCTTGGAGAAGACGTGCCTCCTCCCGAACTGCCTGAGCCGGAACCGCCTCCCTGGGAATTCTCCTTTATCACCGTTATCTGGAAGACGTCTGTGAACACTTTAATGGCATTATTGACCGCTGTACGATAAGTGATGATCACATCCTTTACTCCCGGCACCGAAGTGTTTACATCTGATATCTCATAGCCGTTTATGATTTTTAATGAGCCATCACTGTACACGGCAGCCACCTTTAATCCGACATGGCTGATTCGCTCTCCTGTTTTGTATTTTGTCTGGTTCGGCAATGCAATAATTTTAATCCCTGTGACAATTCTGGTTTCCGTTCCCGAATTCCCGCTAAATTCCAGGCCTTCGACAGCCTCTTTCAAATTGTCATACGCCTGGTCTACCCGCTCCTGATCGCCCTTTGTAAGCGTCTTATCCTTTAAGACGGACTTAGCTTCTGAAATAGCATCCTTTAACACCTCATAGGACTCCTCGGTATAATCCTTCTTGTTCTTGGATTCCGCGATGAGCACCAGATCCCGGAGAGCGGAAGTATCCGGTTTTAAATTCTCTTCTGAATCCAGATACCAGATTGCCTCCATCAAACTGACATATGCCTTATGTACTTCTGATTCGGTTGCCTTCTCATTGATCAGTACGGAAGCAGCCTGGTTGAATGCCTTTATAAAGCGGTTTTTAGCCACATCGGTCAGCTTATCCAATGCGCCCTGATTGACCAGATCCGCTGCTTCGGTATAGAGAACAAGGAGGGCATTCTTGTCTTCCGGTTCAATGATGTTCACGGTTACTGCGGCAAACTTCTGATTCGGATTTTCAATGGCCTCATGGCCGGTAAGATCCAGATATCCGATGCAGGTATAGGTGAACACCTTTTCCGGGTCATATGCATGATCCGGGAACCAGTATGCAATGGGTACTTCCGCTTCCTGCCCATTATCTAACCGTGCTGCTGCTGTTCCCGGAAGCCCCAGATCCTCCCATGGCGTTCCAACCAGTTGGATGATCGGAGCCATATCTCTGACCGAGACAACTTTATGCATCGCCTCCATGACATAAACCGTGCACCTTATGGGAAGCTTAACCCCATTTGCCTTCCCATACACCACAAAGTTACCCTCGCTCTGGTAATTTGCGGAATCAATGCTGTTCCATTCTACAGTGACATTCTTTTGTTCTCCATTTGAGTAACTGACTGATACCGTCTCCGGAAGAACCGGACTCTTCCCTGCCGGTGTTGATACGGAAACAGCTTCCACCGTTCTTTCGTAAACATTGCTTAATACCATGGTAGGAGCCATCTTTCCGCTAGTCTCTTTGGAAGCGAAATCAATGCCGCCGTTATCACCATTTGCATACTCGCCAAAATAATCAGTTGTCATAAGGAAGGAAAACTTTGTCTGACCCTTTTTAGCAAAAGCATTTTTTACCCAATCGGTCACATCCAGTTCTACAATATTTTCATGGACATCCCGGATGTTGGCATATACGATTTTTTTATCTTTGATCACCATGTTCTCAGAAGATGCATTGGGAGAGGAATTCCACGTCACCGTTCCTTCATTCCAAAGGTCATCCACCTCATAAACCTTGAGATAAAAATGATTGTTAATGGTTTTATAATCCGCCTCCGAAACCGGTCTTGTCATCTGCAGCTTTATGATAATGCTGGAGGCGGATCTTAGCATCTGCTCTTCATCACTTAAATCAAAGCCAATCAGCCCATTTCTGGTGTAGGAAGGCGAGTTATTGGCTGTTTTGACCTTAATCACATTGGGGTCGGAGCTTCCGTAAGCCTTGTTTCCGTCGCTTTGCTGGGTATAGGCATCTTTTGAAGTCACCTTTTCCGTTACGCTTGTTCCATCTCCCAGTTCACCGATGACCGTTACCTTTGCCCTGAATCGTTCCTTTAGACCTGAAACGGTCCCTTCTACCGTGATCTCACCTTCATGGGAATACTGTTCCAGGGTAAGGGTTTCCCATGTCACTCCAAGCTCCAGGGTCAGACCGCCTGTAAATTCTGCTGTGACCTTATCAGGGAGTACCGGGTAAATTCCTGCGAATGTCCATACTTCAACCGGCTCAAAGCGTTCCGGTGCATCTGCCACAATGATAGAAGCCACAACCTGATTGGACAATCCCGGCAGGACTCCGGCAAGTTCGATTACTCCCGTCTGTATGCAGTCCTCCTTAGTCAGTTCATCCCACTTAACCGGATAGTCATAGGATTCCCCATCCAGAATGATCTTTAAGGTTGCCGGCAGTTTCGGCACAACTCCGGGAGTCGTTACAATATGAACCTCCTCCACTTCCTCTGCCAGTTCATCTTCGCTGGAATATTCCAGAGCGCCTATATCCACACGTCCGGCAATGGTATTACCCATAATATCTTCAGTAGGCATGCCTTCGAGCCTCTGACCAGCGCGGATACAGGGAGATTCATCCGTCAGTTGATAAGGTTCTGCCAGCATCCGGATCCTGTCTTTGGTAAAATCGGAATCCATAAGGTCTTCCAGTTCCTCAAGAGGATACTTAAATCTGGAATAATCTTTCCCCGCCTTATAATCGATGAGCATGGGATCCTTAAATACATTTCCTTTGGCTACCAGGCTCTCCTTATTCAAAACAGGACCTGCACTGGTGTTTGCAATGGTATCCGGATAAAAACAGTTATTTTCTATCACGCTGTCATTATGTATGGTAGATCCCTGGGCTAAAACTGCAAAATCAATGGTTGCTCCATCTTTAGCCAGAACGATATTGTTTTTAAAATCCACAAAACAAGTTCTTTTGCTCATTCCGCCAAACAATGAGGTTTTTTTATCTTCTCCAAAAACAACGATGGTATTGTTATAAATTTTGCCTACGCCGGGTCCCGCAGAAGATGTATTGTCATAATGGAAGGTCTGCTGCTGCATCCTGTTTTCCCCGGGGTAAGTGCCTGTACCGTCATTAATGCTTATGTTATAACGAAATATGGTATTTTTCTGGCTCGACATGAACAGCATGACACCGCCGCCGCAGTCATGGCTTAAATTATATTGAAAAATATTGTCCACATTCATCATATCGGAGTCAAAGGCCTCGCCGTCATCGTACCCGTACCGGTTGCCGTAAACTTCATTGTACTGTACGGTGACGTCATCAGCAAACATGGTCCAGCACTGGGCGTAGTTTACTGAACCCCGGTCAAAGCCGCAGGAGGAATTTACCATATTTCCCTCGATCAGTCCGCCTTTGGTTTCAGTCAGAACGATGCCGTCGCCCACGACATTTTCCAGATAATTATTGCGAATGGTCACATTGGAATAGTTTTTAAGGAATTCGTTTTTTCCCCAGCCGGAACCGGATATATCCGTATTGCATTTATTCCGGATTCCTTCAATCGCCACGTTCTTTACATAATTCCCCTCAATAAGCACATCCTCAAAAGCTGCCCGCCCCATGGCTTTTGCAGTCGGATTACCGTTGTCATCGATCGTAACCCGGTTTCCGTCTTTATCCAGGTAATGGCCCATAACGATGATGCCGCCGGAAGTTTTTCCGCCTTTGAAGTTGGAGTTGACATCGTGTACATAGCAATTCTTCACAGTAATGTGTTTGTATCTCTTTTTCTGATTGGAAGAATAGATCAGGATCCCGGCACGTTCACTGGTACCGCTGTCCATGGCTTCCCCCATCTTATCCGTGTCTTCTAAATTCGTTACTTCCAGATTGTAAATTTCCCAGTACTCTTCATTGTAGATCGTCACTGCGCCGGTAATGGAAGGACCGGAGGTACCATTGCCATTAATCACCGGGCGGCTGCCTGCTCCATATGTATCAATGGTGATGGGTGCGCCCTCCCGGCCGCTTCCTTTGGGATTCAGTGCCTGATTCCAGATACCGTCCGCTTTTAACAGTATCTTATCCCCAGGTAAAAAGGTTTTAGAATTGACCCTGTCAAAGGTCTTCCACGCAGTCTCTTCTGTTTTTCCGTCTCCACTGTCCTTGCCATTTTTGGCATCCACGTAATACACCGTTCCCTCTTCTTTAAGTTCCTGTGTTTTCTGTGCATTGGATGCAGTGGCATAGCTGGCATTGGACCTTGTCGCCTTGTGTTCATCCAAGTCTTCATAGCTGTCCGGCGACATTTCCAGGACATCAGCAAATCCGATCATGTTTACGGGCAAGATGCCGATCATCATCACTGCTGCCATCATGCCAGCCGCTTTTCTTTTGAAAAGCCTGCTGCTTTTAAGCATAAGAAAAGATCCCCCTTACTTTTTACGCCCATATCCGTTTCGATTGAAACCATAAGTACTTTCTATAAAACAGCGGAGTTATGGCGCTTGTTTCTATAAAAAGTATAGCATTTATGGATCGGTGTAAAAATAAATCATCTTAAGGTTTTTGGCATTATCTTCATTTTTCTGTTTTTATTTATTACAGAATTTTACGATTTTTATATTTTCATCATCTTTTCATATTTGATATTTCTTAGGATTGCCTTAGGCCGATTACATTATAGCACAAACAAATAATAAGCAATACCCTTCGAACAGATCTCATCCGTCTAAGCAAAAAAGGTCCAAAGAACCGTTACCGATCCTTTGAACCTTTCTCCTATATTGCACACCGTCCCCGGACTTAGCCCGCTGTATTTAATTACTGACTCATTAACTGAAGAACAGTTCCTTTACTTCCTGTACAGGCATTTCCTGCCCTGTATAGAGCTTAAAGGCCTCGGCTCCCTGCCATACAAGCATTCCCTGTCCATCAATGCATGTGCAGCCAGCCGCCTTTGCCTCTCTTAACATTTTCGTTTCCTTTGGATTGTATACCGCATCAACTACGACTAAGCCAGGGTGATACATGGTAACATCCTTTACCACGCTCTCATTATCCATTGGCTTCATCCCGACAATGGTGGCATTCGCCAAAATATCACTGGAAGCAATCTCTTCTCTCATCTTTTCAATATCTGCAATGTCATATACGTTTACAATGCATTCCGGCTTTTCCTGCCTGATCTTTTCGGCCAGTTGAAGGGTTCTCTCAAAGAATGCATCCTTTATGTTAAAGACGGAAATTTCCCTGGCTCCCTCCAGGGCACACTGCACCTGGATTGCGGCAGCCGCTCCGCCTCCGCCGCAGACAATGATCTTCTTGCCGGCAATTTCTACTCCGTGGTCACGGAGATTATCCACAAAGCCCTTGCCATCCGTAATATGCCCGATCAGCCTTCCATCTTCATTTACAATGGTATTGACCGCGCCAATAATACGAGCGGCGGGTGATAACTCATCCATGTATTTCACTGTTTCATTTTTACAGGGCATGGTCACGTTGCAGCCCCTCATGCGGAATGTTTTTATGGCTTCAATTGCCTTTTCAACCTCATCCACCTTGATATCAAAGGCAAGATATGCATAATCCAGACCCAGCTTCTCAAAGCAATAATTATACATAGCCGGTGAACCAGAATGCCCTACCGGTGACCCAATCAAACCTAACAAACCTGTTTTTCCCGAAATTCTTTTTTCCATTGTCTTTTCTCCTTCATCGATTGCCCATCTTTTCCGGGCAGGATCCACCCCGTTTTAGCGGGTGTAAAGGTATGCCTGTATTAACGATAAGATACACTTCTTTCACCGGCTTGTCAACAATTTCCTTTCGTCAGGCTTAGAATCGGTACTATCATAGAATGGCTTTTATTAAGAACCATAAGACAGGCACCAATAAAGAAGGAAGCATATTTAACGTATTACAGTTCTTAATCTTTAATATGGAAAGACCGGAACTAAAGATTAAAAAGCCGCCCACAAGCGAAATCTCAGTTAATAATTCGGGAGTTAAAAAAACAGACAGGCGGCCGGAAAAAAGATAGATACTTCCCTGCCACAAAAACAGAATTACTGCGGATATTGCAATCCCAATCCCATAGGTGGAAGCCAGAACCATGGATGTTACAAAGTCCAGGGTGGCATTTGTAAACAGATAGGTATTGTTTCCATGAAGAGCACTTTCCATGGGACCCAGAATTGAAAGCGTTCCAATGCAGAACAGTAATATGGCCGTAGACAGCCCCTGACTCAAATCACCTTTTGAAAAACGGGCTACAACCTTGTCAAACTTCTCCATCAGATTTAACCTGGCTCCAAGGAGGCTGCCTACTGCAAGGCTGATGATAAACAACACAGGAAAGCTGCTTTTAGGCATATTTTGTACGACTGCATTGATGCCCAGTCCACAGGCGGAAAGTCCCATGGCATTGTATAATGCATCCTGATATTTCTCGTCGATCCCCTTTTTCAAACAAGTTCCTATTACACTGCCGGTCAGAATCGCAGCTGTATTTACAATGGTCCCGATCACGTTCGCTCTTCCTCTCTGTCATAACTAGTCTTCCATAGTTTTCATGTTTTTCCTATGAAAAACAGTATAACAGATTCCTTCCATTTTGCAAGACATTGTATCATTGGTTCTGCGATTCTTTGCCGGTTTATGCCACCTCTCTTACATAAAGAATACCAGGCAATTGCCTGATTTCTTCTATGATCTTTATATGGTTTACCTTATGGTGGAAATTGACATCAAAGGTCAGGGTGCCAAATTCCCCGTTTAAAGTCTTTATTTTACCGGCTTCCATATCAAAAATTTCGAAATGAGATTGTTCTGTATACAGGGATAGGTTCTGCATGGAAAATTCTTCGTTGTATTCCAAATATATTTCCATGGTTTTTGCATGGGTTTTTATGTAAAGATCAATCTTTTTTAAATACATCAGAGAAAAAATAATAAAAATACTTCCTATAATGGCTCCGCCGTAAAAACCGATTCCAACCGCCAGGCCAACCGCTGCAGCCGCCCAGATGCCCGCCGCAGTTGTAAGGCCCCTGATCTCGTTTTTAGAGGTAGTGATAATGGTTCCGGCTCCTAAAAAACCAATTCCGCTTACTACCTGGGATGCCATTCGGGTAGGATCCACATTGGTATAGATTGTTGCAATATATTGATTGGTAATCATAATAAGGGCTGAGCCGCACCCTACCAGGAGGTAAGTCATAAAACCTGCCGGTCGGTTTCTTAAACCTCTTTCCATTCCGATTGCCCCACATAATATAATGGACAGAAAAAGCCGGAATGCAATGGAGGCAATATTTACCTGTGATAACATATAATGAATCAATCACCTCTCCCGCTCTATGTAATCAAATACATAAGTTCCTGAATCAATTCTTTATTATCTGGTTGGCACTTACCTTCACAAATGACATTGTGTCTGTATGTCCCGCACCTGGTACACCGGTGGATCAGTTGAAATCCCTTTTTCGTATGGTATCGGATCCCAGTCGGCTCCATAAGCCCCTTGCAGCTGTTTTTTCTGTCACCCGGGATTTCGCCATCTACATGGAGAGAAAACAGGCAAAAGGGGCAATGGTTTCTGTAAGTGCCGTTTGGTATGGGCAATACCTCTCTTTTACAATTTTGACAGATGAATGCTGTATTCAATATTCTTTTCTGCATAAAAAATCGCCTCCATTTTTAAAAAACGGAGGCAATGTCTCATGATTCTATCACAATGAGCCGCATATTAGAATCTATGCAGCCTCCGTTTTTCATATTCTTTTCTTCTGTTACGCTCATATTCCATGCGCATCACTCCTTTTCTTTCCCCAACTCTCTACTGGCCCAAGGGCTTTAACCTGTTCACCAGGCAGAAGTACTGGTAAAATTCTTCTGCATCTTTCCGACGCTCCGCATCAGTCAGACCATTTTGCATATCATAAAGAATCTTTTGCATAATCATATTGGAAAAATATTTAAGCTCCACATTTCCCCATTTTGAAATCTCCCCTCCATCGGAAAAATAATCCCAGTAGAACAGAGTTTCTTTATCATTTAACTGAATCCTGTATTTTTCGTTGCTTTGAATCATCCCATCCCTGCAGGCAGAGCTTTCAAAATTGTCCTGCAGCATAAAGGCCCCTATAATGCGCCTTCTCTTTTCTGCTACCCCCTTAGGGCATTCCGTAAGGAGACAGGCCGAATTCAGTTTAAGCCGGACCGGAAGTTTAGGTTTTCCTTTGGAGGCACCGCTCTGATAGGAACCTGCATAGACTGACCAGGTAGAAAAAACACTTCCCTTATCATTCTCCACAAATCCAAAAGCAGCCTGAGAATCGGGACGGATCTTCAAGCTCTGTATTTCTTCCAGACGTTCCTGCTCACTGATTTCCTCCGCCCGTCTGCTTTCTTCTTCCTCCATGATATGCTTCAGCATATTGTTCATTTCTGTTTGTACTTTTTTATCCTTTAGTGTCAGAAATTTGTTAAAAGAATTAGGATACAAGAACTTTTTTTCACCCTGAGGGAACAGGATCGTGATGTATTTCTCCTGAAGCTCCATAACCTTCCCTTCACCGAACTTCATGTGACTGACTTCCATTCCTTCCAACTGCATAATGTTCCTCCTTTCAAAAAAAAGAAGGGCTTTTCATATCCATGCCATTGGCACAATACTAAAAGCCCTTCTTAAAAAGACGGTTCTTTACATGTCAATTATAAGATTGTTCATGAAACATCAAATCTTCTGTAACGCTCGGATTTAACGTCTAATTACATTATAACACAAAAAAAATAATAAGCAAGGCCCCCCCCTGTATCTTCAGACAACTATCTGTATCGGATCGCGAGGCCCTTTAAGAAATTCCTGATATACCGGTCCTGGCATTCCTTATAATTGCGCTGCCCTTCCCTCCGCAAAAGTGCACTTAATTCGCCGTTGGACAAATTGATTCCTACCGAATTAAAAATATCGAGCATGTCTTCACCGGTGAGGGACAGAGCGATTTTAACTTTCTTAAGCAGGACATTATTGACTGATCGGTGATCCTTCACCATGAACAGCTGTTTTTCCGGCTCACCCGTCTTTGATTCCTGCTTTCCCCGTTTAAAAATAATATAACCGTTTAAAAAGGACTCTAGCGTAAAATCATTGCAGATGTCCCTGTCTTTATCATCAATTGCCTTCTGCTCTGCGGAAGGACTTATATCGGCCTGAGGCTTTGTCAGAAGCCTTCGGACCCCTTCCTTAGTAATCGTGATTCCGCCCAGTTTGAATATTTCAATCATATCAGAATCCTTAATATCCATCGCATACCGCAATCTTATTAATATATCGTTGTTATCCACTCGGTTCCTCCTTAGGAAATACATTTTTACATGAAAACTGCAATATAGGAATTATACTAACTTGTGAAGGAAATAGCAATCTTTCTAATGGGATGTTTTTAAAAATATGGTATACTGGTATTATAAACTGCATTTTTAGAGGTAACACATATGGACAAAGAAAAGGTTATAAAAAGCATTAAAATCGCCGCAGCCGCCGTGCTTGCAATTACCATTGCGGCTGAGCTTGGTTTAAAGTATTCTGCTACGGCCGGCATCATCACGGTGCTCAGCATACAGAATACCAAGAGAGAAACCATTAAAAGCGCCAGGAACCGGACGCTTGCCTTTGTATGCGCGTTAATACTGGCTGCCGCTTCTTTTCATCTTTTGGGCTTTACGCTTTTTGCATTTGCCTGGTACCTTCTATTATTCGCCCTGCTTTGCCTGTATGCGGACTGGGGAGAAGCAATTGCCATGGATTCTGTCTTAATCACTCATTTTCTGTCCGAGCGATCCATGTCTGTGCCTCTCATAGGTAATGAGATTGCCCTGTTCTTAATTGGTACTACCGTTGGGGTTCTGGTCAATATGCACCTTCGGAAGAAGGAAAAAGTATTTCAGAAACTGGCAGATGATGTGGATTTACAGATAAAGGGGATCTTAAGCCGCATGTCTCTCTGGCTGATGGAAGAAGATAAAAGCGGATATAGCCCGGATTGTCTGATACAGCTTAAGGAAAGCCTGGAACTTGCCAGAACATGTGCGCTTAATAATTACAACAATGCCCTTTGGAAAAAGGATTCTTATGAGGTGGATTATATCCAGATGCGACAGCAGCAAAGCATGGTTCTTCAGGAAATCTATGAAAATATCAAAAGCATCACCTGCCTGCCCAGGCAGGCAAAACAGGTGGCACTGCTTTTTGAAGGAATTGAACAGGGGTACCACAGGGAAAATACAGCAGAAGGACTTCTAAAGGATTTAGACCTTTTATTTCAGGATTTAAAAAGCCATGAGCTTCCTTCCAACCGGGAGGAATTTGAGGCCAGGGCAATCCTGTTCTATATTTTAAAGCAGACAAAAAAACTGCTGGTGATAAAGAGGGAATTTATTCTGGCCCATCGCAGATAAGAGCCACCCGACATCCCACCCACAGAAAAATGCCCTCCTTGCAGCAAATAGATGAATTCCTCATCCAATTACCACAAAGGGAGCATATCACAGCAGACTGATTAAAAACATTACGCGAAACCAAAATACCTCATAAAGCCTAAGAAAATGCCATAGGCAAATCCATACTGATCATTACGCAGCTTATCGGCATCCGACAAGTTGCTTAAGTAACCCAATTCAATAAGGTTGGACGGCATATTTGTATTTCTTAATACATAAAGGGACGGATTTTCCCTGATCCCGTTGTTTGCCGTACCAGCCACCTGGTTTATCCCTTCCATGAGATGTTCCGCCAGCCACTGAGACTGAGTATAATACTGATAAATATATACTTCCGTTCCATTAATTGCCGGATTCGGATTCACATTACAATGGATACTGATAAAATAGTCGGCCGGCCAATCATTTGCCATAGCTACTCTCTGCGCCAAACTGGTAGTATTATTGGTTCCTAATACGGTATTGGGTTCCGGCCTTGATACGCGCGCCTCAAACCTTGGGTCACTGTTTAACAAATTTTGCAGATAAATTCCAACCTGAAAATTAATTTCAGACTCGCTTAAACCATTGGCCTCCGCCCCACTGTTAAAAAAGCCGCTAGGATTATGACCTTGATCGATAAATATTTTAATAGCCATATTAGCATTTCCTTTCATACTTAACTATAATAAATATATGACATAATCCTGCGAATGCCACATTTTATCCAGTTATTTGGCTATTATTACATATAAAAACACGAGTTTCCCCTAGCAGATTCTGGGCAGGCCCTCTCCATATAAAACATCAATGGTTCTGCTTCCCTGCAGCCTGGTTTTCATTGTTACGCCCCTGCCTTCCATAACAGTACCAATAATTCTGGCATTTTTTCCATATTTGCTTTTCTGAACTGCCTGCAGAGCCTTTTGCGCCTGATTTTCAGGAACAACTGCTATCATTTTCCCTTCATTTGCCATATAGAGAGGATCAAGGCCAAGGATATCGCAAAAGCCTCTCACCGGGGCGCTGACCGGAAGAGCTTCCTCCCATATCTCCACTTTGCAGGAGGACTGGTCTGCTGCTTCATTAAGGACCGTAGCAAGTCCGCCCCTGGTAACATCCCTCATGCAATGGACCCGGATATTTTCGTCAAAAAGATTTTTTACGATGGAATAGAGGGGAGCGCAGTCACTTGCGATCTGATTTTCAATTCCCATCCGATGAGACAGAATGGCAGCATGATGCTCTCCTAAATTCCCGGATAGAATAATGGCATCCTTGGGCCTGCAGTTCGAGATGCTGATCCCTTCCTTTTGGATCTCTCCTATTCCGGAAGTATTGATATAAATTCCACCGTTTCCTTCCACCACTTTTGTATCACCGGCTACAATCCTTACTTCAGCCTCTTTTGCCGCCTGGGCCATGGAGGCAGCAATCTGCTCGATGGTCTCAAGCTCCGCACCTTCTTCTATAATAAACCCTGCAGTCAGAAATCCTGGGGCAGCTCCCATCATGGAAAGGTCGTTCACTGTCCCGCATACCGCAAGCTTTCCTATATTCCCACCTTTAAAAAACAGGGGTGTGACTACAAAGGAATCCGTAGTATAGGCAATTTTCCCCGTTATATTTAATACCGCGGCATCTTCCAGTTTATTTAAGGTTTTATTATTAAAGTGTTTTAGGAACACCTCGTTAATGAGATTGCCGGTCTGCTTTCCTCCGCTGCCGTAGGACATATCGATTTTCATAGCTTTGCCTCCTCTTCCTATGATCATGAATTCTGATACCAGATGCCGCAGGATCCTTCCGGAGACACCATACAGGGGCCAACTGCGTGAAGCGGATTACAGACGGTCTTAAACAGCGGGCAATCTGACGGATTGATCCGTCCAAGAATCACATCCGTACACTTGCAGCCAATTGGCATATCCTCTTTAGTCTCTTCTTCCGCGCTTCCTGCATCATAGGCTCCGTATTCTTCCTTAAGTCTCAGAGCAGATCCTTCTATAATCCCGATTCCCCGCCAAAAGCCATCGGCTGCTTCAAAATATTCCTTGATAAAAGCGGCTGCTTTCTGGTTCCCCTCCTCTGTCACAGCACTGGCATACATATTTTTCACCTCAAAGCGCTGCTTCTTGATCTGGGTCATGATCTCATATATGGCGGCAAGGATATGCTCTCCTTCAAAGCCTGCTATTACAAAAGGCTTTCGGTATCTGTCCGCCAGTTCCCGGTATGCTTTGCTTCCGGTGATTACGCTGACATGTCCGGGGCTTAAAAACCCATCGATGTTTTTCTCATTTTCGCAAATAAAGGAAAGAGCCGGTACAATGGTCTTTAAGGAAGTCATGAGTTTTAAATTATTTAGTTTCTTCTGCCGGATTTCCTCAAGAAGCAGGGCATAAACAGGAACCGTGGTTTCAAACCCCACTGCCGCAAAGATATATTGGATCTCTCTGTTTTGTTCCGCTTCCGCGACTGCCATAAGTGGAGAATAGAGGATCTTTACCTTGCCTCCGGCCGCCTTTGCCTCTGTCAGTGTCATCTTGCTTCCTTTGACTTTCATCATATCTCCAAAGGTCAGCACACAATGGTTCTCCTTTAGGGAATATTCAGTCAACTTATCAATATAGGCGGAGGGGGTAACACAGACCGGACAGCCCGGACCGGAAATCAACTGGATCTTGGGAGAGATCATGGAACGGATGCCGTTTTTAAAGATACTGGACGTATGGGTTCCGCATACTTCCATGATCTTTACCGGCCTTCCGTCATAATTTTTTAATTCATCGATCACCTGGTCAATCATATTCTACTGTTCCTCCTGAAGCTGGGAAAATATCGAGAGAATTTCCTCGGCTAAGTCTTCCTTTAAGACATCAATCACACAGCCGGCATGTATGAGAACATAATCTCCGATTTTCGCATCCACCAGTTTTATATTGGCATCGGTAATGTTGTCCATAATATTGACTTTTGCATAATCACCTTTTATCTGTATTATTTTTCCCGGTACTGCAACACACATGGCATCCTGTCCTTTCCAAATCCATAATTGGATTTTAAATAGTTATTTCCCAGATAAGCCTGACCCAGGCTCACTCCTCCATCGTTTGGAGGAACAGACCTGTTCAAATAAACGTTAAATCCCTTTTCCTTTAAAAGCCTGACCGTATGCTCTGTCAGCAGGGAATTCTGAAAAACTCCGCCGCTTAAGGCTACGTTATTGCTTAAGTATTTTTTCTCCAGCCTTTCGCACACAGATGCGGCAGCTTGCGCCAGGGCAAGATGAAAGCCAAGGGCAAGAGCCCCTGTCTCCACCTTATTCCTCATACAGCAAAGAGCCTCAAAAACCGGCCGGGGATCTAATTCCAGGATCCCCTCCTTATCCTTTATGCCAAAACACAAGTCAGCCGGCTTTATATCTCCTCTTTCTGCAAGCACAGCCTCTTTTTCAAACAATATGGCGCATTCCCCTTCATAACGGTTCTCATGTCCGATATTTAAAACAGATGCTGCTGCATCAAATAGACGCCCCATACTGGAAGTAAACACCCTGTTGACGTTATGCTCCAGTGCGGCTTTTATCACTCCGATTCTCTCATCCTGGACATAAGCTTCAAGGCCTTCATGAAGCAGAAAGCAGGACGCCGTTTTCCTGGCATCCTTCATAGACCCGTCACCGCCCAGAATTGGAAACATACTTACATGGGCTGCCCGTATGAAGTCACTTCCCTCACAGACAAGAAACTCTCCGCCCCATATGTTCCCGTCCGTTCCATAGCCGGTCCCGTCAAACGCAACTCCGATTACAGGCCCCTTTAAATCGTGCTCAGCCATGGCCGATGCAATATGAGCATGATGATGCTGTACCTTAAGAACAGGAAGCTCCAAAGCTTCCGCAAAACGTGCCGAATGATAATTGGGATGGAGATCACATACCGCTAACCCCGGAGCCATTCGTAACAGCCTGGTCAGATCTTCATAGGATCTTTGATATTCCTCCATCACTGCGTCTTCCTCCAGGTCCCCGAAATACTGGGATACCACTGCATTTCCCTTTTGGCAAAGACAAAAGGCAGCCTTTAAATCTCCACCCGCCGCAAAAATCCCGGTGTTTGTCCCATTATCCTTTCCTTCTTCCTGAGAAAGAAAAACAGGATAAGGGACATAGCCTCTGCTTCTTCGAATCAGCTGAGGCTTACCCTCTATGATTTTGGAAACAGAATCATCAACAGAACGGACGATCCTTCTTTTATTATATAATACTCCGCTTAGATAAGGGGATGAGAGAGCCAGCATAGGGCCATCCTCCCGAATAATAGGCTGTCCGGAAAAATTGGCGCTTGTCATGATAAGAGGTCCAAGTTCTTCAGTCAGCATATGCTGAAGGGGCGTGTACGGCAGAAAGGCACCGCAAGAAAGACTACCATTCCCAGTAGAAGGTGCCATAAGTTCCTGTTTCAAGGAAAGCAGCACGATTGGCCTTGCTTTTGATTCCAGCAATGCCGTTTCTTCCTCTGAGACGAGACAGTGCTTTCTAATCTCCGAAATATTCGGAAACATGACCGCAAAAGGCTTTTCCTCCCTCCCCTTTAATTTACGAAGCCGGTTTACGGTTTCTTCCAAAAAAGGAGAACAAACCAGATGAAAGCCCCCGATCCCCTTTACCGCAACAATTCCTCCTTGTGACAGAACCTTTACCGTCTTTTCATACGCTTCTCTTTCTAACAGTTCATGAAAGTCATTTACCTTATCCTGATAGATTAGGTAAGGGCCGCAGTCGTTGCAGGAAATGGTCTGTGCATGAAAACGTCTGCTTTCCGGTGAGGTATATTCTTCCCGGCAGGTATCACACATAGGAAAATCCTCCATGGAAGTTCTGTTTCTGTCATAAGGCAAATCTTCCATGATGGTATATCTGGGGCCGCAGGACATGCAGCTGGTAAAGGGATTTTGGTATCTTCTGTCCGATGCGTCGGAAAGCTCTCTCATGCATTCCGGACAAACCGGCAGATCCGGCGGGATCACTAGTATTTCCGCACTGGACTCACTCTTTATAATGAGGAAATCTTTAAACTCCATGAAAGGAAGTTCCTCAGTTTCCATCTTTATGATTTCATATCCGCCCCTCTTGTTTTCCTTAAGGTCAGATAGGAACCGGTCAAGAACTGCCTCTTTGGACTGTGCCACGATCTCAACATAGCCGCCCACATTGCGGACCGTCCCCTTTATCCCGTATTGTTTGGCTGCACGATAAACAAGGGGCCGGAATCCAACCCCTTGTACAATGCCGTAAACCTTTATTATTTTTGCAATGACCTTGTTTTTTCCACAATCCATTCTACTACCTTTTCGTAACCTTCTTCTGTCTTTCCAGATACCTTGATCACCGGAGCCGTTTGATTCAAAGCCCGGACTCCCTTCATAAAAAAGTCCTCGTCAAAATCAATATATGGCAGAAGGTCACATTTATTCAATAAAATCAAATCGGCTTTTTCAAAAGCAAGGGGATATTTATAGGGCTTATCACTGCCCTCTGTTACGGTAGAAATCAGCATCTTTGCATGTTCACCGATCATGAATTCGGCAGGACACACTAAATTGCCGATATTCTCAATAAACAAAACTCCATCGCTGATATTCAGTTCATCCACCGCTTCTCCGATCAAGGGAGAATCCAGATGGCAGGCTCCGCCTGTATTGATCTGAATGGCCTTTACTCCAAGGGACTGGAGAGTTTTCGTATCAAAGTCCGCCTCAATATCTCCTTCGATTACATAAGAGGTCACATCTGTAAGGCGTTTGATAATCTGTATTAAGGAGGTGGTTTTTCCCGCTCCCGGTGCTCCCATTACATTGATGGCATAGATGCCTTTACTTGTTAATGATGCATTGATCTGTGATGCAACCTGGTCATTCTTGTCGTAGACCGACTGCATGATTTCTATTTCCTTATTCTCAGACATCGTTTCCTCCATTTCTAAACTTCAATCGACTTAATATAAAATTCTTGTCCAATCTCTGTGGGACGGCCTTCTCCTTTGCAGAAAGGACATTCAAAGGTGAAGGGCTTCCGGACAAATAATTTGCCGCAGGCACTGCATTTAAGCTCAGGTGTTACCCTTTTAATATGAAGCTTTGCTTTCTCACAAGGAGTTCCTTCCGCTATTATATCAAAATAAAGTTCAATGGAACTGGCCACATAACCGCAGGTATCTCCCACCACCAGATGAATGACCTTTACTTCCTCTGCATGGTTTTTTTCAGCATATTCTCCGGCAATTTCTATGATTCGCTGGGTGATTGGGTATTCATGCATTTTACATATTCATCCCTTACATTTCCGTATGATGGCTCTGTGTATTGATTTTCCATCCTCAGACATTTCTTCGGACATACTTCGCTGCAATAACCGCATTGAATACACTGAAGCCTCTCAATGCTCCAAAGAGCTTTCGATTTATCTGTTTGAATGGCTCCTGTGGGACACTTTCTTTCACACATCCCACAGAAGATACAATCATCTATCGATATCTCGATTTTTCCTCTGGTGCGTTCATATGTTTCTTTTCGCTTAACCGGATATGGAACCGTATAGGGACCATGTAACAGGTTTTTTAAAAGCGTCTTTGACATCCTTAATATAGACATACTATCCTCAATTCCGCTGTTCTTTCCAGCAATGATATCTATGGACCGGGCCTGTCATCGCTCGGTACAGCTGATGCATGGATCAATGGTAAGGATCAGAATCGGCACATCGGCAAGAGAACAGTTCTTTAACGTCTCTAACAAGGCCGGGACATTGGCAAAGGTAGGAGTACGGACCCTGACTCTGTCTAAGAATTTTGTTCCGTTTGCCTTTGCATAATAAAGCACCTCTCCTCTCGGCTGCTCCAAACGGGTAAAATGCTCTCCCTTTGGATTACCCGTCACTTTTCTTTTTACCTCACCATCGGGTATGATGGCAATGCACTGCCTGATCAGATCAATGGACTGGAACAATTCCCCGATCCGGACTTTGGTTCTTGCATAGCAGTCCCCGCCCTGATCTGTGATCGGTTTAAAATCCAGTTGATTATATGCTGCATATCCCTGGGACCTTATATCCATTTCAATCCCACTGGCCCTTGCCATGGGACCGACCGCTCCCAGTTCGAAAGCCGCCTCCCTAGACAGTACGCCAACTCCTTTTGTACGGAGTTTTACGGTGGAATCGTTTAAAAATACGGCGGCAGCCTCCTTTAATTCCTTCTCCATGTCGGTTAAGACCTCTTTCATCTTATTTAAGGTCTCAGAAGAGATATCCTTTTTCACTCCGCCCACTTCGCATACGGAAAATATAACCCTGCCTCCGGTAGTCTCTTCAAAAATATCCAGAATCTGCTCTCTTAACTTCCAGGACTGCATGAACAGACTTTCAAATCCAAAAGCATCTGCCAAAAGGCCCAGCCATAAAAGATGGCTGTGGAGACGGGAAAGCTCTGCCCATATGGTCCGCAGGAATTTTGCCCGTTCCGGGATTTCCACCTCCATAATGCTTTCTATAGACATACAGTATCCCATGCCATGCATAAAGGAGCAGATGCCGCAGATTCGCTCCGCAACATAGACATACTGCTGATAATCCTTCTTTTCTACCAGTTTTTCCAGACCTCTGTGAATATATCCGATTCTGGGGATCGCCTCAATAACCCTTTCATCCTCCAAAACCAGATCCAAATGGATCGGTTCCGGAAGCACCGGATGCTGAGGACCAAACGGAACAATTGTCCTGTTTCCCATAAGTAGCCTCCATTCTGACGCCAGATGACATCATGCCTAATCGTTCATTTGAAACGGTGTTTTGACCGGAATCTTATACAAGCTATCGTTAAAGTCCGGCATTATACCTGTGATCTTTACTCCAAACAGTTCCTTTATCTCATTTTCATATAGAAAGGAATACGGATAAATAATACTGATACTTGGCAGTTCTGTCTCTGTATCGGTTAAGATCCGAAGGTTTAAAAGCTCATGATCCTTATCAAAGGAATAGGTCAATTCCATGCCGTCTTTATTGGTACAGGTTACAGCAACAAGCCGGTAACCGTCATTTTTTATTTTCAGTGTCTCCGCCAGCAGATCATTTGCGGAGATCTCTTTTAATATCTGTTCAGCCATAATTTGCCTCCTAATGCATCAACGTTTCTTTCTCTTTTCTTCCAGAATATCAAGCGCTTTCACTACGCCGTCAATAATCGATTCCGGACGAGCTGCACAGCCCGGCACGTAAACATCCACAGGGATCACCTTCCCTACTCCGCCAACCACGTTATAGCACTCTGCAAAAATTCCTCCTGAGGTGGCACAGATTCCAACAGCCACCACTGCCTTTGGATCAGGCATCTGTTCATATAGTTGTTTTACAACCGGGATATTCTGCTCATTTACGCTGCCGGTAATGAGTAAAATATCCGCATGCTTTGGATTGCCTGTATTGATGATTCCAAAACGCTCCACATCATAAAGAGGTGTCAGACATGCCAGTACCTCGATATCACAGCCGTTGCAGCTGGTTCCGTCATAATGCAGAATCCATGGCGATTTTTTTACAACACTCATAATATCCTCCATTCCGCCTCTTGGCAGCTTTCATGACCTGCCGGAAAATCACTTAAAAAATGACAGGATGATTAAGTTTACCGTACCCATGATTCCGGTAACGATCCACGCTGATTTAAGAGCCTGCTGCCATTTCACCCTGGCAGCTCCATTATCTATGATGATCTCAAGAAAATAAACCAACAGACATACGATGACCGCAAATACATGGCTCATAGGCGCAGCCGTTGCAAAAAACACATATACAAGTGCCAGAGCAATAATCACTTCATACCAGTGAGTTACCTCAATCACAGCCAGATCCTTACCGGAATACTCCGTGGTAATTCCCTTTACGATTTCCTGATGCCCATGATGGGACATACTTAAATCAAAGGGAGATTTTCTAAGCTTAAATGTCAGGATAAATATAAGTCCAACAAACACTCCCGGAAGATAGACGATCGAAGGCGTTTGTGCCGCTACGATATCCTTTACAAAGAAACTGTTTTCCGCATAATAGAGGCCAACGCAGGTAAGCAGTACCATAGGCTCATAAGCCATGATCTGCAGCAATTCCCGTTCCGAACCAATGGTGTTATAAGGAGAATTGGAGGCATAACCGCCCAATACGAAAAATACGGAGCCAAGAGTCAAAGCAAATATGGCTAACAGGATATCTCCCCCTGAAAGCAGGATCACAGTGGTAAATACCACGAATGCAAGGGAGATATACACGAAGAAACGGTGCATGGAATTCACCTCAATGGATTCCTTCTGACACAGCTTCAGTACATCATAAAATGGCTGAAGTAAGGGCGGTCCCTGTCTCCCCTGAAGCCTGGCTGATATAATACGGTCAATACCGGTCAGCAACCCTCCGGCAACAGGAGCAAGCATGGCGATCCCTATCAAGATTAAAATATTCATATTACGCCATTCCTCCTATCATCATGATAACTCCGGAAACTAAAATTGCGGCAGCGATGACATCACTCCACAGAGTTAATCGCTTAGGCCCAAAATAATCTACCATATACCAGTTACTCAGTTCCATCTTTCGTTTTTCATTCATGGCACCGTAGAATGTTTCGTTATCTCCGGTGTTTTCTCCTGCCATATAAACCGGAACTTTTCTTCTTTTATCATTTTTATAAATCGGAATAAAACTGATAGGCAGAAGGATGAGCATACTCAACATGCACAGCATCAGCTTAATGTCATTCGTTCCGATTGGGATCAATGCCGTCCTTCCAAACACCTCTGTCAGATAAGGAATCAGAGCGTATTTTGATACAAGTGGAAAGGTAAAGCAGGATACCACTACCATTCCCGCAAGGATTGTAATGGGAATCTCCTCATCAAGATGGAATTTGCTCTCACTCTGTTGGTTCATATTGGCCCTTGAAACCAGTTTCCCCATCCATTTTGTCCAGTAAAACAATGTTGCGGCGCTTCCATAGGCCAGAATAATAACAATAATAACGTTATTAGAATCTATAAACGCCTTCATGGCAACCCATTTTGAAATCAACATTCCAAACGGGGCCAGAAACATTCCTGCGATTCCGATCATCATATAGAGCGCAAGCTTTTTTGAAATCCCAAGGAGTACATCCATATTTTCCACATCCCGGTTTCCAATCTGATGCTCGATGGAACCAACGGAAATAAAAAGCAGTGATTTGGATACTGCATGGAATATAATCAAAAGGATGGCAGCCCATAACGATTCCTGGGTTCCGATGCTGGCACATATTACGATGAGCCCTAAGTTAGCCAAAGTGGAATAAGCTAAAATCTTCTTGGCGTCACTTTGGGAAATCGCCATCAGGGAACAGGCAAGGAACGTAATTCCTCCCACAAAGGTTACGGTTTTTCCAACAGGAGTCGCTCCTAAGAGTGGCGCAAGACGGATAATTAAATACACACCTGCTTTTACCATGGTAGCGGAATGCAACAATGCGGAAGAAGGAGTTGGTGCCACCATCGCTCCAAGAAGCCAGGAGGAAAACGGAAGCTGGGCTGATTTGGTCAGTGCAGCCAGGGACAGGAAAAATACGGGTATCATCATTGCCGCTTCCGGCTTCATGGAAGTAACCACTGACAATTCTAAGGTTTTATAATAAATACCGATGAAAATGATACCAGCTGCAAAAGCAACTCCGCCGCCCAGATTAATCAACAAGGCACGGAAGGAATTGTTTCTGGCTTCTTTTGTCCTGGTATAACCGATCAACAGGAATGAGCAAAGTGTGGTCAGCTCCCAGCAAAAATACATCCAGGTAAGATCATTGCTCAATACGATTCCAAACATGGCGGAAAGGAATAAAAATAGAACTGCGAAAAAGAAGTTTTTCCTTTCTTTATATTCTTTGTGGTGGATATGATAAGTCTTCATATATCCCACCGCATAAATACAAATCAGGCTTCCTACCAGTCCAATAACCAGTACCATAATTGCCGTCAGTTTATCGAAAATCATGGCATGTTTCACTTCAATATTATGTTTTACCGTAAATTCAAAGCAAAGCATTGCTGATGCCTGAACAAACGATAAAACCGAAATAACATACTTTTTGTACTTGATGCCGATGGAAATCACATACACAGCGATAGCCGTCTCTGCAATTGCCATAACAGCCTCAATTGCTTTTTCCAAACGGAAGGACAAAGCAATTCCGCTCTTAAAATATAACCCTACAACTACCAGAGTCAAAACAGCCGTACCTGCGGCTCCTACCCTGACAATCATATTTCTCACCTCATCATTTTTGACCAGTAAGATTCCTAATGCTGCAGCCAATGGAAATAAAATTAAACCTGTAATCGCACCCATACACTCATCACCTTGTTTTTGTTTTATTATATCTGTCACAATTGAGAATAAAAAAAATCAACGATACCGTCAAAATTCTCCAGCTGTATGCTCTCTACCGCATCATTGATTAATTCGTGCTCATTATAACACACTAAAAGTGGTTGTCAATGTTTTGTTTTATGTACAATTTACACAGTTTTTACACTCAAAAGCACAGTATAAAAAACCATTTCAAAAGAAAGAAAGAGCTTCCCACAAATCAGGATAAAACGGGAAAATACAAGAATAAACCATATATTTTTGCAAAAATATATACAACTTCTTAACAGACTTCAAAAAATAATGCATCAATTTTTAACGAAATTTTAACTTCAATACAGAAAATCGCGGTGTAAAGAAACCGTTAAATAATAAAAAAAAGGCATCCGTATGGCCATTCGGATGCCTTTTTTTACTCCTCAGTGCTTAATCAGAAACTTCTCTCCATGTCTGCCGATCCAGTGGTTTATGCCAGGGTATTTGGCCGCAAGATAATCCGCAAACAGCAATGGGTCTTCCCTGTTTTTAGCAAACATCTCATAATGCGCCGGAACTACCAGGCCGGGTCGAAAAGTCCCTGCCATATCCGCCGCCTCCTGAAACGTCATGTTACCGATGATGTTTTCCCTGTATCTCCTTCCGTCACGCCCATTAATAGGAAGGAACATCACATCAAGTTTTCCGAATTTCCTAAGCTTTCCGTACATTCCTTCATAAACACAGGTGTCGCCGGAATGATACAGGGAGCATCCGCCCCCCTCCAAAACACAGCCCATATAGGGGTAGGAACCTGTCTCTGGGTCCTGGTCAAGGAATTCATGGGCAGAAGCGATTCCTGTTATGCGGATATTATACAAAAGCTCCAGGGTGATCCCATCATCAAGGCCAATGAACCGGTCCAAGTTTATATGTAAATCATTGGAAAGGGAAGGAATAAGCATGGCTGCCAAAGATGTAATCCGCATTGGTCACTTCCTCAGGCTTTAACAGGGACGGTATCCTCCTGTTCGGATGCTGGGATAAGAACGCATCCAGATAAAAAGTCCTGCCGGCAAGCTTTACGGCAAAGCCCATCTGTCCAAGCCACCAAATTGCTGCTTCTCCAAAAGCCGGTGCACTCTCATTTATCTCATGTATTAATTCCTTACCTTCTTTCATAATCCCGGTACCATCGTTTTGAATATTGCTTTCCGAAATGCCCATATATAATCCACCTTTCGTTTTTCTGCTTTCTATCGTATATATATCATATCACGATTTCCTTTGCGAAGGTACATATCATACAAAAATGAACGAGAAATAAGCAGCCGGATTTCATAAGATCCGGCTGCTTTTATATATTTTTTTAGGCATTATTGGTCTGATTCTGGTTCTGGCTTCCACAGCCATTTTTAGAATAAAGATAACTATAAAGAATTCCGTGCCTGATTTCGTCTGTAATAATTTCAACCATCATATTTATATGAATACGTGACTGCATGGCATAAAAGATCTTACGGTATTTTTGTACTGCATTCTGCTCGCCTAACAAGGCTCTTGACAAACCAGCGCAATAGCTTTCAGGTTCTACAAAAGATTCCCCTTCTGTAGATGGGGGCATCTCGCCGGTCAAATCCTGGTAAATTTGCCGGAATAAAGCATAATGTCCTATTTCATTGTCACGGATGCCGGATATAATCTGTTTATCCGCTTCTGAGGAAGCCTGGTTTATGAGCCACATATAAAATACCCGGTCCTCCGTTTCACCCGAAAGTGCTTCCAGAATCAATTCAAGGGCACCATCCAGATTCTGGGGATATGTGAAAATGTCAGGGTTCATCACCTGCTGAAAGTTCAGAGGAGATGCCACCGTATTCCAGTATTGAGGAATGTAGTCATAAGAATAAGGCTGGTAACCTTCGTAGTCGTAATAACCCATTTTATAATCTCCAAATAAGAGTCTTTCCATATTTTATGATATTTCCGTATAACCAGTGCTGGTTTCAGGTAAAAATATTAGAAATGTGATATGATATAACAAAGATGCAGAAAGAGGAGGTATGATATGGAACAGAAGCTCCCAAATACCATTGGAGAATACATTGCAGGCCAAAGCCTGGATATACAGCCCGTCCTGGAAACGCTGTACCAGACCATAAAAAAGGCCGCACCGGAAGCAACGGAAAAAATCAGCTGGGGAATGGCCACATTTGTCTATCACGGTAATCTGGTACATTTCTCAGCGGGGAAAAGGCATGTCGGATTTCATCCGGCCCCATCCGCAATCATTGCCTTTCAAGAAGAACTGAAGGAATACCATTACTCAAAGGGCACGGTTCAGTTTTCATATGACAAGCCCCTCCCCCTTGAACTCATTGAACGAATGGTCCGCTTTCGGACAGCCGAACAGGCCGTACTTTTAGAGGAGAAAAAAGCGGGAATAACAAAGGAAAAAACATTGCGTCCCCGCTATCCCATGCCTGAGGATGTAATGGCGGAGCTTCAGAGAGAGGATTTAACAGGGGCTTACGATACCCGTCCACCTTATCAGAAAAATGACTATATCGGCTGGATCACAAGGGCCAGGCGTCCGGAAACCCGCAGAAAGCGGATCGATCAGATGCTTGAAGAGCTGCGATCCGGTGATGCCTACATGGGCATGGCATATTCCCCTAAAAAGAACACAAAGACCGGTCTTTCCTGACCGGTCTTTTTTATTCACAGACCAAATCTTAATAATTCTTAATTCCCTTAAATTTCATTGTTATTCTATCCATAAATGATATAATTTTTCATATTAAATATAGATAAGGAGGCTGTCCATCCATGAGTTCAGCGCAGCAGATATTGGTAGTGGATGACGATGCAGACATCCGGGAAGTCCTTCGCATCCAGCTGGAAAACAAAGGCTATTCCGTGTCAGAAGCAGCAAACGGAAACGATGCGGTCGCAGCCGTCACAGACAATCCTGATATTGACCTTATTATTTTAGACATCATGATGCCCGGTTTATCAGGAACCGACGCCTGTACCCTGATCCGGAGGATATCTTCTGCCCCCGTTTTGTTTTTAACAGCAAAATCAAAAGAAAGTGATAAAACAGAGGCCTATGAAAACGGCGGCGATGATTATCTTGTAAAGCCATTTTCTCAGGCAGAGCTTCTCATGAAGGTCCGTTCTCTTTTGAGACGATATGTTGTTTATAAAGGGAAAGGGACATCACCCTTTAATAGTTCAGAAATCCGGCTGCAGGATCTTATGATCGACACAGCAAGCCATTTTGTTTATCGGGAAAATCAAAAAATTGAGCTTACGGACACAGAGTTCCAGGTTTTGATGTATCTGGTCAAGAACAGAGGAAAAGCCAAGGATGCACAGGCCATCTACGAGGGCGTATGGAATGACAAGTTCCTCCCCTCTTCCACGAACACTGTCATGGTACACATTTTAAAGCTTCGGAAAAAACTGGAATTGGATTTTAACAATCCTACCATCATACGAACCGTTTGGGGAAAGGGCTATCAGATCGATGAAACATAAATGGATCTCATCTTTACGATATAAACAAATATTTGTATTGATCCTTGGAGCGGTCATCAGCTTTGGGATGTACTTTGCTTCCCAGGCTTTCGGTGATTATCTGGTATCCAGAAACCATCTGAATGAAGATGCCGCTTGGAAACGACTGACCGGTTATCAAAACTCTTTTGAAAATTACATCTATAAATACAACATATCAGTGAAAAATGTAAGATCCATATCCAAATGGGTAAAGAACCATAAATATGTCTACGTGACCATTTTTAACGGCAACGAGATCATCTACGAATCCGGTTTCTGGAATGATGCATATGCGCCCTATGAAACTGCCAGCTCCATTGGGGAAAGCAGCAAACAGGCCATACGGGATATTTCCTTCAGCGACGGTACCTATTCCGTATCCATCATAGATTCGTCGGAAATCAAATGGTATAACCTGGTCACTTATATTTCCTGGGGAGTCTTCTTCCTGTTTCTGTTTGTGATCCTAATTTTCTATAACCACCGGATCATTGCCAGGATCATGCTTTTATCAAAAGAGGTGTCCTTAATTGAAAAAGGGGATTTGGAGCAGCCGATTTTTTATAAAGGAAACGATGAAATCGCATTACTTGCTAAAAATGCGGATAACATGAGAAATTCTATCATAACAAGATATAAGAGCGAAAAAGAAGCCTGGGAAGCAAACAGTGAGCTGATCACTTCCATGTCCCATGACATCCGGACTCCCCTCACTTCACTGATCGGCTACTTAGAAATACTGGATTCAAAAAGCTATCAATCGGAAGAACAGTTTGACAAATACATCAAAAGCTGCAGGGAAAAATCCATTCAGCTAAAGGATTTATCTGACCGTCTGTTCCAGTATTTTCTTGTGTTCGGCAAAGAGAAGATATTGATGCAAATGGAGACCTTCGACGCTAAGATCCTTCTCCAGCAGCTTCTTATGGAGTACGTTTTTGATCTTAGCAACTTAGGACTTGACGTAAAAACAGAATATGTAGAGGAATCCTGCAGTATAACCGCTGATATCCAATATTTAAGACGGCTATTCGATAATCTATTTTCCAATGTGAGAAAATACGCCGGCATGGATGGACCGGTCTTGGTCAAAAGTTACACGGACGGCAATGACCTGATCATCATCATTTCCAATATGATCCGCATGGACAGCATGTTTTTAGAAAGCACGAACATAGGACTCAAAACCTGCCGGAAAATAGTAGAACAAATGAATGGCACTTTTGAGATACAAAAAAAACGGACTAATTTTAAAGTTCGAGTCACGTTTCCAATCGAACCAGTCAGAGAGGAGTAAAAACCTATGAGAAACGTATTGGAATACCTTGAACACTCAGAAAGCATCTATCCGGAGAAAATTGCTGTGGAAGATCAGGATAAAAGCTGCTCTTATCAAGAACTGTTATTACTTGCCAAACGAATCGGCAGCTTTCTTTCCGGTTTTGAATCACCCGGAAACCCTGTTGTGGTTTTTATGGATAAACGTGTGGAGGCACTTACAGCATTCATGGGCATTGTATATGCCGGATGCTTCTATGTCCTGATCAACCCGGTGCAGCCGGCCGTGCGGATCAATCAGATACTTAAGGTGCTGGAAGCAAACTCCATCATCACCTTAGGGGATACCGAGATCCTGCCGGAAGGCGTGGAATTTTCCGGCAATCTGTTTGATTACCATGAGATAATAAAAACCGAAATTATGGAGGAGCGCCTAAAACTTATCCGTGATCTGTCCCTGGACATCGATCCTCTGTACTGCAACTTTACCTCAGGCTCTACCGGCGTTCCTAAGGGAGTATTGGTCAGCCACCGTTCCGTTATTGATTTTATGGAATATTTTCCTTCCATGTTCGGCATAACCGGAGAAGACATTATCGGGAATCAGGCCCCCTTTGATTTTGATGTGTCTGTTAAGGATATTTACTCCACATTTAAAATGGGAGCCACCATGGTCATTATCCCGAAAAAATTTTTCTTAGTTCCAACGCAGCTCCTTGACTTCTTATGCGAACGTAAGGTAACCACTCTGATCTGGGCGGTTTCCGCCCTGTGTCTGATTACCCAGTTAAAGGGGTTCACCTATAAGGTTCCCTCCAGGGTTAATAAGGTGTTATTCAGCGGAGAGGCAATGCCTGTTAAGCATTTAACGATCTGGCAGAAATACCTTCCTGACGCGAGATACGTAAACTTATATGGACCTACAGAAATCACATGCAATTGTACCTACTACCCTGTTGAACGGAAATTTGAATCCCATGAAACCCTTCCTATAGGAAAGGCGTTCCCCAATGAAAGGGTCTTCCTCCTGGATCAGGATGACAAACCAGTCACTGAAAAGGGACGGATTGGAGAGCTTTGTGTATCCGGAACCGCTTTGGCGCTTGGATACTATAACAATCCGGAGCAGACAAAACGGGCATTTATCCAGAATCCCCTTAACACTCACTGCCTGGAAACGATTTACCGGACCGGCGATCTGGCCTTCTATGAGGAGAACGGAGAGCTTTGCTTTGCAGGACGCAAGGACTTTCAGATCAAACACATGGGCCACCGCATAGAACTGGAAGAGATCGAAGCCATTATAAACAGCTATCCTCTCATTCAGCGGGCATGCTGCGTCTTTGATGAGGAGAAAAGCAGGATTGGGGCATTTTATGTTGGCGAGATGGAAGGAAGGGAAATTTCGGTACGGATGAGGGAATCCCTGCCGGTTTATATGATCCCGTCTGCATTTTATCCTCTGCCGGAACTGCCGGTTACGGCAAACGGTAAAATAGACAGAAAAAAATTATTGGAAATGTGTAAAGGAAAATAGCCATGAACGAGAAAAAGTTTGAATATGACATTCATGAGTACCAGACCCCCTTCTACATTTTTGATACGGATATCCTGGCAGAACAGGTCAACAAAATCAGGGGTGCCCTTGGAGAGGATGTCGAATTATGCTATGCCATGAAGGCCAATCCATTTGTAATTAAGGATTTAGAGGAAGTAGTGGATTCCTTTGAGGTCTGCTCTCCCGGTGAATTCGCCATCTGCGAAAGAGCCGGAATCAACATGGGGAAAGTTATTATGTCTGGCGTACATAAGAAACTTGAGGACGTGGAATACGCATTGAACCATTATGGAGATAAGATCATTTACACCGTCGAGTCCCTCTCCCACTGGCAGATACTTGATGCCTGCAGCACATTACTTCAAACACCCATCCGGGTCCTCCTCCGCCTGACCTCCGGAAACCAGTTCGGTATGGATGAAAGCCTGATCCGCCAAATCGTGGAAGGCAGAGCCCATGAATTTATAACCATTGAAGGAATCCAATACTTTTCCGGTACCCAAAAGAAATCAATAACAAAACTGGAAAATGAACTTCATATGCTGGATCAGTTTTGCCGGGAATTATATCAGGATTACGGTTTTCCTGTCAAAAGGCTGGAATATGGTCCCGGACTTCCAATCTGCTATTTTGAAGAAGAGAAAAATGAAGAAGAACTGATGTTAAACAGCCTTGCCCTTTCTATCAAAAATCTTACGTTTGGCGGAACGGTCGCACTGGAGATGGGCAGATTCATCGCTGCCCCCTGCGGTTTCTACGTGACCAGCGTGGTGGATCAGAAGACAAACAAGGGGGAATCTTACTGCATTGTTGACGGCGGGATCCACCAGCTAAATTATTACGGGCAAATGCTCGCCATGAAAAAGCCGAACATCCTTCATGTTAATCACCGGGAGGGAGAGCAAAAGGAATGGACGGTATGCGGCTCCCTTTGCACGGTGAACGATGTGCTTGTAAAGAAATACCCTTTCCAAAACCTCCAGGGGGGAGACCGGCTTATTTTCCAAAAAACCGGTGCTTATTCCGCAACAGAAGGCATGTCCTTATTTTTAAGCCGGGATTTACCGCAGATTCTTATCTATTCTGCAAAAGATGGCTTCCGTATTGCAAGACCTCATTTACAAACGAATGTTTTAAATTATTTTCAACTATAAAGGAGATAAAACCATGGAACAATTATTAGAAATCTTAAACGATATAAACCCAAGCCTTGATTATGAAACAGAAACAAAGCTTATTGACGGAGGGCTCTTAGACTCATTTTCCATTCTCTCTCTCATCCCGGAGCTTGAAGATGCATTTGGCATTGAGATCACTCCCATAGACATGGTACCCGCTAATTTTAACTCTGCACAAGCAATGTGGGATATGATCCATCGTTTAAAAGAGGAATAAAAGATGGCCTACAATTCACTCCTATACCTTTTCATCTTTTTGCCGGTTGTATTGCTGGCCTACCAGCTTGCGCCCAAAAACTTCCGTTATAAAGTACTGCTTTCTGCCAGTTATGTTTTTTTCCTTTCCTTTAGCGGAAAGCTGCTGGTATACCTGCTTTTTTCTACCCTTTCCATTCACCATATCGGTCTATGGCTTACTTCCTGTAAAAAGGACTTTTTATCGGCATCTCACGCCCCTGAGAATAAAAAGGCAGAAAAAGCAGCTTATGAGGCCAAACGCCGCAGAATCTTATGGCTTGGGATCGGATTGCAGCTTAGCATTTTATTGATTTTAAAATACTCCGGCTTCCTTTTTGAAAACTTCAATCTGGTGTTAAAGGCAATATCTTTCCCAAGGCTTCTGCCTGCCATGAAGTTCGCTCTGCCTATCGGTATCTCCTTTTACACCTTGCAGGCGATCTCGTACCTGATTGACGTTTATTATGAAAAAATAGAAGCCGATGACAATTTAGGCAGACTGGCCTTGTATCTCGCTTTTTTTCCAACCCTTTTGGAAGGCCCTATCTGCCGCTACTCTCAGACTGCCGAAGCCCTTTGTCAGGGAAAGCCTTTGGAATACAAGAACGTTACTTACGGCCTTCAGCGAATGATATGGGGATTATTTAAAAAGCTTGTGATTGCAGACCGTCTTAATCTGCTTGTGGAAACGATTTTCGACACCCCCAATCATTACGGCGGCATTATCGTGATCGCAGGTGCTGTTTTATATACTTTTCAGCTATATGCAGATTTTTCCGGCTGTATTGACATGACCATCGGAACCGGGGAAATGTTTGGGGTAACCATTCCCGAAAACTTCCGTCAGCCCTTTTTCTCCAAGACCGCATCGGAATTCTGGAGACGCTGGCATATCACCCTTGGTGCCTGGTTAAAGGATTACATTTTTTATCCCATATCCTTAACCAAATTCGTTAAGAATCTGGGGAAGAAGTCCCGGGCTAAATTCGGAAAGCATTTTGGGCAGATCCTTTCCTCTTCTGTCGCCTTGTTTGGCGTATGGATTTTAAACGGACTGTGGCACGGAACAGGCTGGAACTATATTTTCTTTGGAATGTATTATTTTGTCCTCATTCTCATGGGGAATCTGTTGGAACCGGCGGTGGAGCGGATTACAAGCTCTTTAAGGATTGACAGGACCAACAGCTTGTACAGAGGGTTTCAGACCGTAAAGCTGCTTATAATCGTGTTTACAGGAGAACTCTTCTTCCGGGCCAACAACTTAACTGCCGGCATGAATATGTTCCGGTCTATCTTCACAGGCTTTCACTGGTCTGCGGTCACTGACGGTTCCCTGCTTAAGCTTGGTCTGACTCTGCCGGATTTCATTGCCGTATTCTTTGGTTTTATTGCGGTATATACGGTGGGTGTGATCCATGAACGGGGGATCTCTATCCGTGAAAGGATTGCCGGGTGGAATGTTTTCGCCCGCTGGAGCTTTCTTTACGTTGCCATTCTCCTTGTCATTGTTTTAGGGGCTTACGGCGACGGATACTTACCTGCAAAACTAATTTATGCCGGATTTTAAGAGGTGATGTGATGAAAAACAAAAACAGGATAAAATCAATTTCATTTTTAACCGGACTTTTCCTTTTATTGTACATTGCCTCATACCTGCTTATTCCCTACAACAATATGGGAGACAGCCTATATAAAAAGGCAAACGGCATCCTAAAGGAACCCAAAAACACCATAGACTATGTGGCGATCGGGGACAGCGAATGCAGCGCCAGCATTTCACCCATGGAGGTGTGGAATGATTACGGCTACACAGGATATAACTGCGGCGTCCCAAGCCAGCAGCTGCAGGATACTTACTATCTGCTGGAACGGCTGCTTAAAAACCAGCATCCGAAAGTTGTTTTCCTGGAAACCAATGCGTTTTACCGGGATTTCAAATACATCAACACCCTTGAAACTTCCATTGAAGAAACAGTCAAAAAAATATTTCCCATTTACAAATACCATGATAACTGGAAATACTTTCACTTTTATATGCTGAAAGCATTAGGCCATAAGATAAAGCAGGAGCAGATCACGGTATATAAGGGATATCAGTACAGCGCAATCGTGAATCCCTACAAACGCGGGCCTTATGTCACTGAAACAGATGATGTTTATGTGATTGACGAGCAGCCTTTATTATACTTAAATAAAATTGCAAGCCTGTGCAAGGATAAGGATATTCAGCTGA
>Ga0213824_1000413_pt1 | contig 33654 bp, 29 predicted proteins | sample MC6MC0906MG_FD_179892 | JGI IMG/M metagenome (GOLD analysis project Ga0213824, IMG submission 179892) | Enriched soil aggregate microbial communities from Iowa State University, Ames, United States - MC6-MC0906-MG | ecosystem: Environmental > Terrestrial > Soil > Unclassified | place: USA: Iowa...
GAGAGATTCGGGCGGACTTAGGGCATGTGGCTATATTTCCGGCTTCCCATTACGTCGTGTCCAAGGAGAAAATGGAGCGTGCGGCTCAGACAATCCTGGAGGAACTAAAAGAGCAGGTATCTTATTTTAAGAGTGAGGACAAGCTGTTAGAGGCACAGAGGATCTCGGAGCGGACAAATTTTGATGTGGAAATGATGAAAGAAACCGGCTTTTGTTCCGGAATCGAAAACTATTCCAGACATTTGGTCGGAAGCAAGCCGGGAGAGGCGCCCTGTACCCTGATTGATTATTTCCCGGATGATTTTCTGATCATGGTAGATGAGTCCCACATCACCCTGCCTCAGGTACGGGGGATGTTCGCAGGAGACCGTTCCAGAAAGACGACACTTGTGAATTTCGGTTTCCGCCTTCCGTCAGCCCTTGATAACCGGCCCTTAAATTTTAATGAATTTGAATCTAAGATCAATCAGATGATGTTCGTTTCTGCTACGCCCTCCGTTTATGAGGCTGAGCATGAGCTTTTAAGAGTGGAGCAGATAATAAGACCGACCGGACTTCTTGACCCTGAAATTGATGTCAGGCCGGTAGAAGGACAGATTGATGATCTGGTTTCCGAGGTAAATAAGGAAGTAGCAAAGAAAAACAAAGTGCTGATCACCACTCTGACCAAGCGTATGGCCGAGGATCTGACCGATTATATGAGAGAAGTGGGAATCCGGATAAAATATCTCCACTCCGACATCGATACCCTGGAGCGTTCCGAAATTATCCGGGATATGCGTCTGGATGTGTTTGATGTACTGGTGGGAATCAACCTGCTCCGTGAGGGCCTTGATATTCCGGAGATCACCCTGGTAGCCATTCTGGATGCGGATAAAGAAGGCTTTCTCCGCTCGGAGACCTCCCTGATCCAGACCGTAGGAAGGGCGGCCAGAAACTCCGAAGGCCATGTAATCATGTACGCAGATAAGGTAACGGATTCCATGCGGGTGGCGATTGAGGAGACAAACCGAAGGAGAGCCATCCAGCAGCGTTATAATGAAGAGCATGGAATTACTCCTACTACTATCAAAAAGTCAGTCCGCGACCTCATTGCCATATCTAAGGCGGCCATTGAGGATGAGAAGGACTTTAAGAAGGATCCGGAATCCATGGATGCCAAGGAACTGGAAAAGCTTTCCAAGGAGCTTACAAAGAAGATGCACCAGGCTGCAGCAGAGCTTAACTTTGAGGAGGCGGCAAAGCTGCGTGACCGGATGGTCCAGGTAAAAAAGATGCTTTTAGAAATGGAAGAATAAGGAAATAAATAATGTTGTCAGAACAGATGATTGGTATTGACAATGATTCTCAATAAGAGTAAAATCTCAATGGATGCATTTGAGGCAGGAGCTTTGGAACGCCATCGGTTGGAAATGGCTGCATCCAGAGGAGATTATTATGAAGCTATATGAAGGAGAAATCGGAAAAACCTACATCGTTTACAGCGTGATGGTAAAGGATGCCATCACCAGGCGGCTGGAGGCTCTTGGAGTCAATGAGCTGACGCCTGTTACCCTGATGAATAAGAAGGGAAGCGGCACTGTGATTATCAAGGTCAGGGGTACCCGCCTTGCTCTCGGCAGAAGGATATCAGAAGGAATTGAAATCAGGGAGGCTGCAAAACATGAATAAGGAAAACAAAATGATTCGAGTCGGGTTTGTGGGAAACCCCAATTGCGGGAAAACAACCTTATTCAATGCATTTACAGGAGCAAAGCTTAAGGTGGCCAACTGGCCAGGTGTTACCGTGGAGAGAGTGGAAGGAGAGACCAGCTACAAGGGACGCCCCATCCGGGTCATTGACACCCCTGGGATTTACAGCCTTACCTGCTATACCCTGGAAGAAAAAGTAACAAGGAAATGTCTGGAAAGCGGAGAGGTAGATGTGATCATCAACGTGGTTGACGCCTCATCCCTGGAACGGAATCTGTATTTGACCCTTCAGCTTCTGGAACTTAAAAAGCCGGTTATTCTAGCCCTTAACATGATGGACATCGTTGAGGACAGGGGAATGGAAATTGACTTGCATCGTCTTCCTGAGATGTTGGGGTCCATTCCGGTGGTGCCGGTTTCTGCAAGAAAACGGACCGGGCTTGATGTCCTGCTTCATGCAGTAGTACACCATTATGAAGAAGACCCTCAAGGCGTGGTCGTAAATTATACGCCTAAAATTGAGAATAAAATTTCCAAGATAGAAACCGTGTTAAAGGCTCATTATGGGAAGATGGATAATCTAAGGTGGCATGCCATTAAATTCCTGGAATATGATGAGGAGGTCTGGAATGACCATCCCCTTGATTTAAGCAATATCATAGACCATAATTATGAGAAAGAGATTATCAATCAGAAATACGACTATATAGAAAGCATCATCCACGAATGCCTGGTGAACAAGGAACAAAAAGCCGCATTTTCAGATAAGATTGACGAATATCTGACCCACCCCTTTTTGGGTTTGCCGTTTTTCCTGGGTATTATGGCGCTGGTGTTCTTTTTAACCTTTACGGTAGGTGATTTCTTAAAGGGGTATTTTGAAATCGCTTTAACTATGCTTTCCACCTACATGTATCAGTTTATGGAAGGCATCCATGCTTCCGCCTGGATTACTTCCCTGGTGGTAGATGGAATTATAGCCGGAGTCGGTGGAATCCTGACGTTCCTGCCTAATATTTTTATTCTGTTCCTTGCGCTGGCTTTTCTGGAAGACAGCGGATATATGGCAAGGGTTGCTTATGTCATGAATGAGATTATGGGGCGGGTAGGGCTTTCCGGAAAGGCATTTCTTCCCATGCTATTGGGGTTTGGATGTACCGTTCCGGCAGTTATGGCGGCCAGGTCTCTTCCCAGTGAAAAGGACAGGAAGAGGACTATTTTGATTACGCCTTTTATGTCCTGCTCTGCCAGACTCCCCATATACGTCCTGTTTTCCCAGATGTTTTTCCCGAAACATGCTCTGATTGTAGCCTATTCCCTGTATCTCATCGGACTCATGGTTGCTATTACGATCGCTTATGTGACCCACCGGATGTCTAAAGCTGAGGAAGAGGATACCCTGCTTATTGAACTTCCTGAATATAAGACACCAAATGGCAGAACGGTGGCTATCTATGTATGGGACAAAGTTAGAGATTATTTAAGTAAAGCGGGAACTACCATTTTCCTTGCGACCATAGTGCTTTGGTTTGTGTTAAACAGCGGACCGTCAGGATTTGTGGCAGATGTTTCAAAGAGCTTTGCAGCCGCCATCGGACGAGTTTTAGTTCCTGTTCTTCGCCCGGCTGGCCTTGGAGACTGGAGGATAGCAGTAGCCCTTATATCCGGGCTTTCTGCAAAGGAAGTGGTTGTTTCCAGCTTTTCGGTTCTCTTTGGAATCAACAATATAAATTCCGCAGCGGGAATGGGAGAACTTTCAGGGATCCTTGGGGGTTTTGGCTTTGGCGGCGTGAATGCCTATGCGTTGATGATTTTCTGCCTCCTGTATTCCCCTTGTATTGCAGCCGTTGCAACGATTAAAAAGGAAACGGGTTCTATGAGTTGGACCCTTGGTATGGTGCTTTTCCAGTTGGCAGTGGCCTGGGCTGCTTCTGTACTGGTATTTCAGATTGGGAGTCTTATTTTTTAAACATAATATCAGAGGAATAAGCCTATGAATGATAAGCTGCTTGTGGAAACTGCGGTTCTGGCAGGTGAGATTATGCTGGTAAGCGGTGCGGAAATTTACCGGGTGGAGAATACCATTGACCACATTTTACGTAAGGCAGGCAGGAATACTGCGGAAGCCATTGTTTTTTCAACAGGGATCTTTGCGTCCCTTAATGACCCCGCCATTGAGGCTATAACGGTAGCACGAAGGGTTACGGGAAGATCCACCAACTTAAACAGGGTTTACCTGGTCAATGATGTTTCCAGAATGCTGTGTGAGGACCGCATGACAGTGGAGGAAGCTTACGTAAGACTGACGGATATACGGGATTCAGTTCAATACGGCAGGAGACTAAAGGATATTGGAGTCATGGGCGTGGCAGTATTTTTTACTCTGCTTTTAGGGGGAGGAGCAAGAGACTGCCTGGCGGCAGCTGTGACCGGAATTTCCTTAGCGACGGCTATGGAGGTTTCCGCAAGAATCAGGCTCAATGATTTCTGCGCTAATGCATTTTGTGCATTTTTAATAGCAATTGCCACCCTTTTTATTGGACAGTGGTTTATACCGGGTATTAAAAGTGATATTATCATTATCGGAGCTATCATGCCTTTGGTTCCCGGTGTTATATTTACCACGGCAATTCGGGATACCTTAAATGGTGATTATGCTTCGGGAACGGCCAGGATCATGGAGGCGGTGGTGATCGCTCTTGCAGTGGCAGCAGGCGTGGGAGCAGGCATGGGCTTATTTCAGTGGCTGACAGGAGGGCTTTCATGGTAGTACAGACGATAGGGGCCTTCCTGGCTGTAATCAGCTTTTCTTTAATATTGGAGCTTCCAAAGAAGCATGTAATTCTGGCGGGAGGAATCGGAGCAGCCAGCTGGCTTGTCTATCTTTTGGTGCATGCATCCTCCGGTTCTGTCATAGCAGCGGCTTTTCTATCCAGTCTGCTGGTGGCATTAACCAGCCATATCTTTGCCCGGATTTTTAAAGCTCCGGTCACGGTGTTCCTGGTGGCAGGCATTCTGCCGTCGGTTCCGGGAACGTCCATTTACCGGAGCGTGTCTTATGTGATTGCAAACAATCCGGATCTTTCCAGCCATTATCTGGTGGAAACGCTTCAGGTTTCGGGTGCCATAGCAATGGCTATTTTTATCATGGATTCTTTGTTCCGATTGGGGCAGAAGAGGTGAATGCAATGGATAGCTTACTGCTGCTTCTGGAATAGAAATAGATGTGGTTGGACAGACGGTCTTCTTCCGGTACCTCTTCCTGGTTAATGGAGAAAACGGTTTCTGCTAATTCATCAAAAGAAATGTCTTTGCTGTATGGAATAATGAGGACTTCGTGAATGCTCGAGGGCAGTATGATCAAATCGCTGCCGCTGCATGATGCGAAGTCTTTTATTATGCCTTCGTAAAGCAGGCAGCCTGCCCCGTTTATTCCAGAGGAATTGGACAGTACGTACATAGGAGGAGACAGGGGCGTGTTATCAAAGATTTCTTCCAGGGAATCTTCGTTTACTCCATGTTCCGACGATTTTTTCACAATATCTTTAATGGCTTCGGGAAGAGAACGGATACGGGCCGGGAAAAGGCGGGGAGTATTTGACTTGGCAGCCTGATATAATTCTTCCGTAGACCGGTTCCAGGCTTTTTGATGTCGGTTGTAGATGAGCGCAGTAAGGAGACTGTCTTCGTCTTTTTGAACGGAAAGGTAGAATGTAATAGAAAGATCCAGCTCCGGATAGGAAATATGGGGGACTTCTTTTAATAGTTCCCGGTTGGCCGGTTCGTTAATAAGCCGGAAGATAACTTTTTCCATAATCTGTTCCTGGGACAGGAATTCTTCTATGGGAAGTTCTGCCGGCAGGGGGCTGCTTTGGTAAAGAGACAGGATGTCATCAAGGATGGCATGAAAAGGCCTGCCCTTTTGGTATGATTCATAGAAATGGTTTAAATAGATGGTGGGGGCTGCCCGTTCGTCGGCCTTCCCGATGCAAAGTCCATGCAGGATAAGTCCGTTGTTCTTGGTGATGGGCTGGAGTGTCAGGGTGAATTCCGGCCCCAGCTTTTCTTTCAGGGAATGTTTGATCGTTTCCAGAAATGTTTCGTATACCATATGGATACCTCCTTAGTTTATTTATGTAAACTGCTCAATGCAGAGTTACAACGAGAATAGAATGAAGTGAAACGTAGGTCTAGTGCAGTTACTGGAAATAATTTCCAGCTTCGTAATCATTGAAAGTATATTATAGTTTTAGCACAGGAGGATTGCACTATGACACAACGTGAAGCTTTAAAATGTGAGGATTTGCTATATGAAGCGATCAGAATCGCAGAGCAGTCGAGAGAAGAGTTTGAAACTGTAAAGCAGTGTTTTAAAAATGATGATATGTATGAATGTGAAAGGAATCAGCGAAAATCAGACAGGCATTGGGGATATGCAGAAGGTATTTGTAAGGCATTGAAGGAATTGGGATTTGAACACAGAGAAATGAAGAGACTTCAGGAATTAATCAAGTGGTAAGTTAAATTCAACGATAGTCGTGTTGAGGCGAAGGAGTCTATAAACTTTTCGCTGTTAAGAGTGAAAAGAAAGGGAAGCGTAAAATTAAGGAATATAATGTGGACAACATGAAATACACTGTAAAAGTGGAATACATAATATTACGGCGAATTTTTAGTACAGGAATGAGAATTTAAAAAACTTTGTTTTAAAATGGGATTTATAAATAGAGAGATGGAAGAAAGCCCGTAAATCAAGGGTTTTAGATAAATAAACCAGACAAATAAAAAATGCATCTGATAGGAATCGAACCTACGCACGCGGCTCCGGAGGCCACTGCTCTATCCACTGAGCTACAGATGCATCTTTTACATTCTACTATAGATTGTTTTAAAGCGCAATAGTATTTGTTGATTTTTGTCTGTTTTTTTGTTAGAATGAAAAGGAGATTGATTCTCCAGGAGGTCAAGCCCATATGAAGGACTTAATTGAAAAATGGAAAAAGGTTTCCAAGGAAGAGATCAGACGTTTATTGAAATTTCTGTTTTTTCCCTTGGCAGCGATGATACTGATTTTTGCCGTTATTGTTTTGGATAAGCCCGAAGAGGCAGGAAATGATCCGGCTAATGTGTCCGCAGAAGCAGTGGATCCGTCGGCAGGAGAGGCTGAGGGTACGCCATCAGAGTCAGCAAAGGAAGAGGTTACGCTGCAAGAAGAGGCCATACCGGCGATTCATGATCTGATGGAAGCTTACTTTAAAGCCAGGAAGACTTGCGACATAGAGGCTCTTACAAAGGTATTCGGCGATACCTGTTCTGGAGAGGCGTTGAGAGAACAGGAAACCAGAATGGAAGAGGAAGTAAAATTCTACCAGAGTTTTGAAAACCTGGTATGCTATACGGTTCCGGGAGTGGACGATGGCGATTACGTGGTATATGCCAGATTTGATATCAAATTCCGTCAAGCGGAAACTCTAGCGCCCAGCCTGGTTGTATGTTATGTTAAAACAGCAGCAGATGGAAGCTATTATCTGGTTGCAGATACCAGTACAGAACAATCTGAACTTATGGAGAGGGCAAACCAGTCTGAGGCCGTGCAAAAGCTTGCAAAAGAGGTAAACAGCGGTCTTGAGAATGCTTTAAAGTCGGACGAAAATCTTCTGGCTGTTTATCATCTTCTGATGGATGAGAAAGAAGAGCCGGAGGAAACAACTGATTCAAGCAGCCAATCAAACAATACGTAAAACAGATGCTTCTCTGCGTGGCACCCTGCAGAGGAGCATTTTTGATAAAGGAGAAAGCAAGTTTATGAACGTTAGGGACTTTTATTTTGATCTGCCCCAGGAGCTGATTGCCCAGGACCCCCTTGAGGACCGTTCTGCTTCCAGACTTCTGGTCTTAGATAAACATACGGGAGAGATAAAACACAGGCATTTTAGGGATGTCCTTTCCTATTTGAGGAAAGGGGATTGTCTGGTCATTAATGATACTAAGGTCATTCCGGCCAGGTTGTTTGGAGTGAAAGAGGGAACGGAAGCAAAGATCGAGATACTCTTATTAAAAAGAAGAGAGAATGATATTTGGGAAACTCTTGTAAAACCAGGAAAAAAGGCAAAGGTTGGAACTGTGATCTCCTTTGGAGATGGCCTGTTAAAAGGTACCGTGATCGATGTGGTAGAAGAAGGTAACCGGTTGATCCAGTTTTCCTATGAGGGAATTTTTGAAGAGATATTGGACCGCTTAGGTCAGATGCCTCTGCCGCCTTATATTACCCACCAGCTAAAGGATAAGAACCGTTATCAGACGGTTTATGCAAAGCATGAGGGATCAGCAGCTGCGCCTACAGCAGGTCTGCACTTTACAAAAGAGCTGTTAGAGGAAATTGTTGCTATGGGGGTAACCATCGCCCATGTGACTCTTCACGTAGGGCTTGGAACCTTTCGGCCGGTGAAGGTAGATGAGATCGAATCCCATCATATGCACTCTGAATTCTATATTATAGAAGAAGAGGAGGCGAAAAAGGTCAATGAGGCGAAGAAAAATGGGGGCCGCATTGTCTGTGTGGGAACGACCAGCTGTCGTACGGTAGAGTCTGCTTCCACGGAGGAAGGCATTTTAAAGGCAGGAAGCGGCTGGACGGAAATCTTCATTTATCCAGGATACCGTTTTAAGATTCTGGATTGTCTTATTACGAATTTCCACTTGCCTGAATCTACGTTGGTAATGTTGGTATCCGCACTTGCCGGGAGGGATCATGTGCTTCATGCCTATGAGGAAGCCATTAAAGAGCGTTACCGTTTCTTTAGCTTTGGGGATGCCATGTTTCTTACAGACCTTCATCATGAAGAAGAGTCTTAAGAACTGAAACGCAAGAGGTTTGAATGTTAAGGGAGAATGGATAGGGGTGCACACTTATGGAAGAGAAAAAAAACATGGTCGGAGGAATATCCAGGAAGTCCCTGGAGCGTCTTCCAATGTATCATCATTATCTGGAACGGAAATACAGAGAAGGAACAGAGACCATATCGGCGCCGGCCATTGCCTTGGATCTGCAGCTTAATGAGGTCCAGGTGCGCAAGGATCTGGCAATGGTGGCCAAAACAGCTGGAAAGCCTAAACTGGGATATGTGGTGAAGGAATTAATCAGAGACATGGAAGAGTTCTTAGGGTTTCATAATACGAACCAGGCGGCTCTGGTAGGAGTCGGATCCCTGGGAAAAGCCTTGCTGTCTTATAAAGGGTTTGAGCAGTACGGAGTGGAGATTGTCCTGGCCTTTGATTCTGATGGAAGAAGAGTGAATACAAAAACAGGAGGCAAGCCGGTTTTTCCCATGGACAAGCTGGAAAACCTCTGCAGGAGAATGAACATTCACATCGGCATCATCACGGTACCGGCGGGATATGCCCAGGAAGTATGCGACCGTCTGGTAAGCGGCGGTGTAAAGGCCATATGGAACTTTGCTCCCACCCACTTAACCGTACCTGACCATGTTCTGGTGCAGAATGAGAACATGGCTGTGTCACTGGCGGCTCTGTCCAAATATCTATATGAGGCGGACAAGGAAGGCATGCAGTAGACTGAGGAGGAAGATAATTGAATACTGTATTGTTACAATATGCCGTGGAGGTGGAAAAAACAGGCTCCATAACTAAGGCGGCTGCCAACCTTTATATGGACCAGCCTAATTTAAGCAAGGCGATTAAAACGTTGGAAGAAAGCCTTGGCGCACCGATTTTCAGACGTACTTCCAAGGGCGTGGTTCCTACGGCAAGGGGAAGGATTTTTCTGGAGCATGCCAGAAATGTCCTGGACCAGATCGAGAAAATGGAACATTTATATAAACCGGATCAGGTGGGAGGGGTGGAATTTTCCCTTTCCATGCCAAGGGCAAGTTATTTAAGCCTTGCATTTTCTAAGTTTATCCGAAGCCTTGACAAGGAAGAGGGTATGAATGTATGGCTGCGGGAAACAAATTCCGCAGATACCTTAAAGGATGTGGAAACAGGAGAATACAATTTGGGAATCATTCGGTATCAGTCTTCTTCAGAAGGATACTATGCACAGACAGCAGCTGCAAAAGGTCTTCTATTGGAACTGGTTTCGGAATACTCCCTAAGGCTTCTCATGTCCAAAGATCATCCTCTGGCAGGGAAAAAGGAAATTATGGCGGAAGATTTGCTGCCATATATTGAAATTGCTCATGGCGACGGACCATCAGGCCGTCGGGAGAATTATGAAAAGAAAGGAAGAGCTCCGGAATCTCCAAAGCGTGTTTACGTATTTGAGCGGGGAAGCCAGTTCGACCTTTTGGAGGAAGATCCTCACACGTATATGTGGGTCTCACCCATGCCCAAAGAGCTCCTTACAAGGTATGGCCTGGTGGAACGGCAGAGCAAAAAAAAGGCCGGGACATATCGGGATGCGCTGATCTACAGGAAAGGGTATTCTTTTACGACCTGGGATAAAGAGTTTCTAAAACAGCTGGAGGCAGTGAAGAATATTTTTTTAGAATAAGAATGTTAAATATATATCAGTATTTATATACTGATATATATTTTTTTACCTTTGTATTTCATGCCTGTTTGAGCTACAATATAGCTATAGCAAAGAACTGGATACTCACAAGGAGGATTATACGATGGCAAGATTTACATTACCGAGAGACTTATATCACGGAAAAGGCGCCCTGGAAGAGCTTAAAAATATAAAAGGAAAAAAAGCGATCGTGGTTGTCGGCGGCGGCTCCATGAAACGTTTTGGATTTCTTGACAGGGTGGAAACCTGCCTGAAGGAAGCCGGATTGGAAGTAAAGCTGTTTGAGGGCGTAGAGCCGGATCCCAGCGTGGATACGGTGATGAAGGGTGCAGAAATGATGCGGGAATTTGAGCCGGATTGGATCGTTGCAATCGGCGGAGGATCTCCTATTGATGCGGCAAAGGCAATGTGGGCATTTTATGAATATCCTGATACCACATTCGAGGACTTATGCATCCCCTTTAATTTCCCGACTTTAAGAACAAAGGCAAGATTCTGTGCCATTCCGTCTACTTCCGGTACGGCCACCGAGGTAACGGCATTCAGTGTCATTACGGATTATAAAAAGGGAGTGAAATATCCGCTGGCAGATTTCAACATCACACCGGATATCGCAATCGTAGATCCGGACCTGGCTGAGACCATGCCTCAGAAGCTGACCGCCCATACCGGTATGGATGCTCTGACTCATGCGGTGGAAGCTTACGTATCAACCCTCCATTGTGACTACACCGATCCTCTTGCACTTCATGCAATTAAGATGATACATAATGACTTAATTGATTCCTATAACGGGGACAAGGAAGCCCGTGCCCGCATGCATAATGCCCAGTGTCTGGCTGGTATGGCATTTTCTAATGCACTGTTAGGAATTGTTCATTCCATGGCTCATAAAACAGGCGCCGCTTATTCAGGGGGACATATTGTTCATGGCTGTGCAAATGCCATGTACCTGCCAAAGGTAGTTAAATTTAATTCCAAAGTTCCGGAGGCTGCAAAGCGTTATGCAGAAATTGCCCGCTTCATTGATCTGAAGGGGAATAATGATGAAGAACTGGTTGATGCATTGATTGCAGAGATCCGTTCCATGAATGAAAAGCTTAATATTCCTGCTAGTATTAAGGAGTATGAAGGCGGAATCATTGACGAAGCAGAGTTCAATGATAAATTAGGGACAGTAGCAGAGCTGGCAGTAGGTGATGCATGCACCGGCTCCAACCCAAGACCGATCACGGCCGCTGAGATGGAGAAACTGTTAACCTGTTGTTACTATGATAAAGAGGTAGATTTTTAAATAATCTCCAGCATATGAATGCAATGTGTGCGGCAGGCGCAGAACCTTTGGTTTTGCGCCTGTTGTGCGTGAAAAGAGGTTTGACAGTAAAGTTCATCTATGATATGGTAATCGGGAAAATAATTGAAGTTCAGACTTACCGAACCATAACAGAAAGCATGGGATATCAGAATGAAGCAGGCAGTTTTAGTAGTGAGTTTTGGAACTACTTATCATGAAAGCAGAATGAAAACCATAGAAGCCATCGAGCAGTCCATAAAGGAAGAGTTTCCTGAGTATGAGCTGCGCCGGGCATTTACAAGCCGGATTATTATTGGAATATTAAAAAAGCGAGACAACATTTATATAGACAGTGTGGCGGAAGCTCTGGAAAAGCTGGCTCTGGAAGGTTTTCAGCGTGTAGTCGTTCAGCCCACCCTTGTGATGGGAGGGGAAGAGAATGATGGCATGATAGCTGCCGTAAAGCAGTATGAGAACCGGTTCCACCGGATCCTGTACGGAAAGCCGCTGCTTTCGGAGGAAGAGGATTATAAAAGGCTTTGCAGCGTGCTGGCAGAGGACACAAAGGAATATGATCGGGAAGGAACGGAGATCCTATTCATGGGACATGGTACGGTACATGAAGCCAATGAGTGCTATCCGCGCTTGGAGGAGGTTTTTAAGCAGAATGGATACAGCAGGTACCATATAGGAACCGTGGAGGCGGAACCATCCTTTGAAGCTGTGAAAGAAGAGGTGGAAAAAACTGGATCCGGCCGTATGGTGCTGCAGCCGCTTATGATCGTATCCGGGGATCATGCTCATAATGATATGGCAGGAGAAGGCGAAGAGTCCTGGAAAAGTCAGTTGGAGACTGAGGGCTATCAGGTGGTCTGCCGGTTAAAGGGCATGGGAGAACTGGAAGGAGTCCGCAGGATGTTCCTGGATCATGCCAGGGAGGCATGTAAGAAGCTGGAGGACATGGGATGAAGAAAGGGATAGCAGTTGTTTTGATCGCAGGTATGACAGCACTTTTACTTATGGGCTGTGAAAGAAAGGTGGAACCGCTCAGCAAATCCGATTTTATGCTGAACACCTTCGTAACCGTGACTCTTTATGATAAGGATGATCCTAAAATTTTATCGGACTGTCTGGATTTATGCCGATCCTATGAAAATATTTTCAGTAAAACCATTGAGGGCAGTGAAGTGTATAAGTTAAATCACAGGCCTGCCGGTGAAAAGACCGTAACAGTATCTCCGGATGTGGAGGCTCTTATTTCCAAGAGCCTTTATTATTCCCAAAAATCAGATGGGGCTTTTGACATTACTGTGGAGCCCTTATCCTCTCTATGGGATTTTACATCCCCCAACCCGGTTGTACCGCCTGATGCAAAGATCCAGGATGCCAGGAATAAGGTTGATTACCGGAATTTAACGCTTGAGGGAAATACTCTTACATTTTTATCTCCGGATACTGCTCTTGATTTTGGGGCAATCGCCAAGGGATATATTGCAGACCGGATGAAGGATTTTCTTTTAGAGCAGGGAGTAACGAGTGCTGTGATTAATCTGGGCGGAAATGTCCTTTGTGTGGGGCAAAAGCCTAATGGCACACCATTTAAAATAGGCCTGCAAAAACCTTACGCAGACCGGAATGAAACCATAGAAACCTTGAATATTAATGACATGTCCGTGGTATCCTCCGGGGTGTATGAGCGGCATTTTGTTAAGGATGGTGTGAACTACCATCATATTTTAAACCCAAGGGATGGATATCCATATGAAAATGGGCTTGTGTCCGTCACTATTTTGTCGGAACGGTCCGCTGATGGGGATGCCCTTTCTACCACCTGTTTTTCCCTTGGACTTAATAAGGGAATGGAGCTTTTGGATTCCATGGAAGGCGTGTATGGCGTGTTTATTACGGAGGATTATGAGGTGCATTATTCTCAGGGAGCCAGGGAGTTTCTGGCAGTGAAGCCTTAGAATCCCTTTACAATTTTCTTTCCCTATAATACAATAGAGGAAATACCCTGCGGGTATACCTGTATGCCCAATATACATGGGCGGAAAAGAGGAAAACTAATTTTGCAGGAGAGAAAAGATGATTAGAAAAATCTGGGACAAGGTCATGAACCGGGAAGTCATTTCCTATTTGATATTTGGAGTGCTGACAACCCTGGTTAATTGGGTTGTCTATTGGTTTATGGTGAAGGCCGGCATCGACTACCGGGCCGCTACGGCGGCAGCATGGGTTGTTTCCGTCCTCTTTGCCTTTATAGTAAATAAAATCTTTGTTTTTCAAAGCTATGACCTGCATCTGAGCTTTGTCATGAAGGAGATTCTATCATTTACCGCATGCAGAGCAGCGTCAGGTGTCATGGAAATGGTTCTTATGGTGATAATGGTTTCCTGGCTCAAAATGGATGAATACGTAAGTAAAATCCTGGTATCCGTGGTCGTAGTCATTGCAAACTATGGATTCAGCAAGGCTTTCATATTCCGGAAGAGAAAGGAAGAACCCCTGTAGAGAGAGGTAAATGAAATGGAACACGATGACGAGATTGAAAAGATATCGAAAGAACTAGAGGATATGCTGCAAATGACATCAGGTGAAAAAGAAATTACAACAGGGGAAAAGGACTTTAAAGAAGGATATGAAGAGAAGAGGGTGACTTACGATCCCCAGGGAGAAAAGGCGGAACAGGAACTTGACCTGGCATCCGCACCCAGGATACGTCTTGATATACCGGTTGATGGGATGGAGGAGTTATATGACGGGGATATGGATTACGGAGAGGACTTAGAGCAGATAAAAGATTCCGTTCCAGATCAGAATTTCATGGAGGTTCCTGAGGAACCGGAAGATGACGAAGATGAGGAAGAATTGGAAATAGGGCAGTTAGAAAGCTTTAAAGAAAGGATCATGGGTAAAAAAGAGAGAAGTTCCGCCAGCCTGGTAAGGCCTTCCGACGGACTCTTAGCTGCATTTTTTGTGCCAATGGTGATCATGGTCATCATATTTGCCCAGCGGGGAATTTTTCCTTTTGGGGAAGAGAGCTTTTTAAGGACTGATATGTATCATCAGTATGCTCCGTTTTTTTCTGAGTTCCGTTACAAACTGACTCACGGCGGAAGCCTTCTATACAGCTGGGATATCGGTATGGGTGTGAATTTTGCCGCCCTTTATGCCTATTATCTGGCAAGTCCTTTAAACTGGCTGTTGGTACTCTGTCCGAAGAACTACGTCATAGAATTTATGACCTATATGATCGTATTTAAGATCGGTTTAAGCGGTCTTTCCTTTTCCTGGTATCTTCGCAGGCATAGCAAGACCATGGATTTTGGAGTCGCTTTTTTTGGTATTTTCTATGCTCTGTCCGGGTATATGGCAGCTTACAGCTGGAATATTATGTGGCTGGATTGTATTCTTCTATTCCCGCTCATCATGCTTGGCCTTGAGAACCTGGTTAAAGAAAAAAAGTGTTTCTTATACTGTATTACATTGGGATTATCAATTTTATCAAATTATTACATATCCATTATGATATGTATTTTTATGGTATTTTACTTTATTGCTCTTCTTGTATTAGAAGGCTTGAAGTCATGGAAGGAAATCTTCATTCGTGGAGGATTGTTTGCTCTGTTTTCCCTATTGGCAGGAGGTCTTTCCGCTGTCGTTCTGCTTCCTGAAATTTATGCACTGCAGTCGACCGCTTCGGGAGATTTTAATTTTCCCCAGACCATCAGCTCCTACTTTTCCATATTTGATATGATTGCCAGGCATCTCCCTGCGGTGGAGCCGGAGATCGGGCTGGATCACTGGCCAAATATTTACTGCGGTGTGGCAGTTCTCATGTTCTTCCTTCTTTACCTGGGATGTAAACAGATCAGGCAAAGGGAAAAGATTGTTATGTGTTCCCTGCTGCTGTTTTTCTTTGCCAGCTTTTCCGTTAACACATTGAATTTTATCTGGCATGGGTTTCATTATCCCAACAGCCTGCCATGCAGACAGTCTTTTATTTATATTTTTCTCATGCTGTTTACGTGCTATCAAGCTTATATCCACTTACATGAGATTCCATGGAAGCATGTAGTAATGGCCTTTTTTGCTTCGGTGGTCTTTGTTTTGATGGCGCAGAAGCTTATAACGGATGAGGCCTATCATTTTTCCGTATTTTATGTGGCTATTTTGTTCCTTTCCTTTTATGCCGGCCTTATCAACCTTTATCAGAAGGGGGTCAGCCGGAACGTGCTGGTACTTCTGGCCCTTGGTGTGGTCTCCTTAGAAGCCGCAGTTAATACCACGGTCACCAGTGTGACGACCACCAGCAGGACCAGCTATGTGAAGGATAATAAAGCTTCTTCGGAGCTGGCAGAAAGCCTGCTTCCGGGTACCTCTTTTTACAGGATCGAAAAGGTCACCCGAAAAACCAAAAATGACGGAGCCTGGCTGAACTTTCCTACGGTCTCCCTTTTTTCTTCCACCGCCAATGCAGATCTTACGGCATTCTTTAAAAAAATAGGTTGTGAAGGCTCCACCAATGCTTACAGCATTACAGGAAGCACGCCTCTGGTAGATGCCCTTTTTGCGGTAAAATACGGGCTGTACTCGGAAGAAACTGAGTATAATGGCATATCCGAACCGATTGATGCAAAAGATGATATGTATCTACGGGAGAACATCTTTGCCCTGTCTTTGGGCTTTCTGCTGCCTTATGACTTTGAGGATAACTGGCAGCTGGACTTAACAAATCCGGCGGATGTCCAGAATGATTTTTCTGTTGTATTAGGAGGCACCCCGGTACTTTCTGAGATTCCAAGCGAAATCACCGGGAAAAGCTTTACGTTTACACCGGAAACGGATGGAGACTATTATGTGTTTGTCAGCAATAAAAAGGTTGAAAAGGTTAACGCCCAATTGGGTGAAAAGAGCAAAAGCTTTGATAATGTAAGCCGCGGCTATCTGCTGGAACTTGGTTTTTTGAAATCAGGAGAAAAGATTACCCTGCGAAACGATGATAATGATCAGGATCTGGTAGCGGTCGCTTACCGGTTTGAGCCTGAGGGTCTTGAATCTGTATACAACATTTTAGACAAGAATTCCATGAAGCTTACAAAATGGACAGATACGCAGATCCAGGGAACCGTCACAGCTGATAAAGCCGGCCTGCTGTTTTTAAGCATTCCCTATGACAAGGGCTGGACCGTCAAGGTTGACGGGAAAGTCGTGGAGCCATATAAAATATTTGATACGTTTTTAAGCGTGCATATGACTGCCGGAACCCATGAGATTTCTATGGAATATATGCCAGAGGGACTTAAAACAGGCGGTATCATAACGGCTGGAAGCGTAATCTTTCTGCTGATACTTGCAGGTGTATCTGCAGGAAAAGGGAAAAAGCGCAGACCCATGCGGGTTCATTCTACAGGTGAATAACCGCAGCGATACAAAGGAAAGGAGAATTCTAAATTATGAAACTATGGGGCGGACGCTTCACAAAAGAAACCAATCAGCTGGTTCACAATTTTAATGCATCCATATCATTTGACCAAAAATTCTATCATCAGGATATTGAGGGAAGCATTGCCCATGTGAAGATGCTGGCAAAACAAGGGCTTCTTACGGAGGAAGACAGAGATAAGATCGTAAAAGGTCTTACAGAGATCCGGGAGGATTTAGAAAGCGGGGCCCTGGTAATAACGGGGGAGCATGAAGACATCCATTCTTTCGTGGAAGCTGTTTTAACGGAACGGATCGGGGAGGCCGGAAAGCGCCTTCATACCGGACGGAGCCGCAATGACCAGGTGGCTCTTGATATGAGGCTGTATACCAGAGACGAGATTGATGAACTGAACATTTTGGTGGAAGGGCTTCTTGCGGAGTTATTAACGCTTATGGAAGAAAATCTGGATACCTATATGCCTGGATTTACCCATTTGCAAAAAGCGCAGCCTATCACTCTGGCTCACCACTTAGGTGCTTACTTTGAAATGTTTGACAGGGACCATTCTCGCCTTCATGATATTAAAAAAAGAATGAACTACTGTCCCCTTGGCTCCGGCGCCCTGGCCGGAACTACTTATCCTCTGGATCGGGAATATACGGCAGAGCTTTTAGGTTTTGAAGGACCGACTCTTAACAGCATGGATTCTGTGGCCGACCGGGATTACTTAATCGAGCTTTTAAGTGCTTTATCGACCATTGCCATGCATTTAAGCAGATTCTGTGAAGAGATTATTATCTGGAACACCAATGAATACCGTTTTGTGGAGATTGATGATTCCTACAGCACCGGAAGCAGCATTATGCCTCAGAAGAAGAACCCGGACATTGCGGAATTGATCCGGGGAAAGACAGGCAGAGTTTACGGCGCACTGGTGTCTCTCTTGACTACCATGAAGGGAATTCCCCTTGCCTACAACAAGGATATGCAAGAGGATAAAGAACTGGCTTTTGACGCCATTGATACGGTAAAGGGCTGCCTTGCATTGTTTACCGGAATGATTTCCACTATGACCTTCCGAAAGGATGTGATGGAAGCCAGCGCAAAGAACGGCTTTACCAATGCAACGGATGCGGCTGATTATCTGGTTAACCATGGAGTGGCCTTCCGGGATGCCCATGGGATCGTAGGACAGCTTGTACTTTTCTGTATTGAAAAGGGCATTGCCCTGGATGATATGAGTCTGGAAGAATATAAGGCCATCAGTCCGGTGTTTGAGGAAGATATATATGAGGCGATCAGCTTAAAGACCTGTGTGGAAAAGAGGATGACGATTGGAGCACCAGGTCAGGAAGCCATGAAAAAGGTTATAGAAATTTATAAGAAAAAACTTGAAAAATAAATAAAAAAATGCTGAAAAGGGAGCGCTGCACCATGATGAAAGAACAGTCATGGGCGGTGCCTCTTTTTTTTCTCGTACCAAAGAGAAATAGAATTATGTTAATTTAGTGTAAAGATATATGCTGTTTCCGTTAAGAAGATGTTAAAATTATACTAGGATTCATAAAAATTTACGGTAGTAACTGATGTCCTCCTATGTTAATATGAAAAAAAAGGAGGGTTTCAAACATGAAAAAAAGAAGTTTAAGTGTCTTAATGTTAGCTGCGCTTGCAGCTGTATCTCTGACAGCATGTGGTGGTTCTGCTAAAAATACTGCAACTACTGGGGCGACTGTTGGAGAAACACAAAAAGGGGAAGAGTCCAAGGAGGTTGCTTCTGAAGATCCACAGGTTACATTGGTGTATGCTGAGGTTAATCCCCTGGATACTATCGTAGGAAAAACAGATCAGGCATTTAAGGATAAAGTTGAAGAACTGTCCGGCGGATCCATCAAAATTGACCTTCAGGCCAGCGGTGTTCTGGGAGCGGAAAATGACGTTCTTGATACCATGCTTGGCGGTGGCGGTACCATCGATATGTCCCGAATCTCCGCATTTGCTCTGACCAGCTATGGTGCTACCAAATCCAAGCTGCTGTCTATTCCTTATACATTTGCAGGCCGGGATCACTACTGGAAATTCGTAGACAGTGATCTGGCTCCAGAATTCTTAATGGAACCGCATGATCTGCAGTTGGGCGTAAGAGGTCTTTTTTATGGAGAAGAGGGCTTCCGTCATTTCTTCTCAAAGAATCCGGTAAATGGCATGGAAGATTTAAAGGGAATGAAGATCCGTGTATCAAGTGACCCGGTTATGACTGGTATGGTAAGCGCATTGGGTGCAAATCCGACCGTAGTAAGTATGAACGAGCTTTATTCAGCTCTTCAGACAGGTGTTGTTGATGCTGCTGAGCAGCCAATTGCAAACTATAAAGGCAATGCATTCCAGGAAGTTGCTCCAAATCTGATTCTTGATGGACATACCCTTGGAGCCATTCAGGTTATTATCACTGATGAATCATGGGATAAGCTGACCGAGAACCAGCAGAAGGCTATGACCGAGGCAGCTAAATACGCATCAGACTTTAACAAAAAGCTTTCCCAGGATGCAGAAACTGAAGTACTGGATGAGCTGAAAGCAGCAGGAGTCAACGTGGTTGAAGTTACTGACATTACTCCATGGCAGGAAGCTTGCAAGGATGTTATTACTGAGAATACAAAGGAGAACGCAGACCTTTATCAGCAGATCCTTGATATGAAATAATCAGTTTTATAAGGAGGGCACGGAAGCCTAGACTTCTGTGCCCTGATCATTAGAAAGGGGATCTTTATGCCAGAAATATTTAAAAAGATTGATAAAATAAAGCCGGCTTATGATATAACCTATAATTTTGTTATGTTAGTCTGTAAGCTGCTATTGATCGGGGATGTTTTAATAACCAGTATGTCGGTTGCGGGCCGATATATTTCATTTATACCTGATCCGGCATGGAGCGAGGAGATTGTTCTGACCTTTATGTGTTACATGGCGGTTCTTTCCGCGGCTCTTGCTATCCGGAAAGGCTCCCATATCCGTATGACAGCATTTGACGCTTATCTGCCAAAGAATATGATTAAAGCTCTGGATATTCTGGCGGATTTGGCTATCTTCGCTCTGGCGGTTATCATGTTAACGGTGGGCTGGAAATATGCTACCGGTATCGGATCCAAGGGATTTTATACCAGCATGCCATGGCTTTCCAGATTCTGGATGTATTTCCCGGTACCTCTGGCAGGTGCGGCCATGATTATTTTTGAAACAGAGTCTTTATATAACCATATAAAAAGTTTTTATGTAAAGGAGGGAAATCTGTGATGAGTGGTAATATCGTAATCCTGATCTTACTGGGAAGCTTTTTCTTAATGGTTCTGCTTCGGTTTCCCATTGCTTATGCGGTAGCTCTTTCAGCCGTGTTCTGCCTGCTTTCCCAAGGCAAATCCTTCACCATTATCTGTCAGCAGATGGTAAAGGGAATCAGTTCCTTCAGCCTGATGGCAGTACCGTTTTTTATTACCATGGGAGTATTAATGGGCTCCGGCGGTATTTCTGAAAAGCTGATTGCTTTAGCCAATGCCTGTGTCGGCTGGATGCGAGGCGGTATGGCTATGGTTAATATCGTTGCTTCTTATTTCTTTGGAGGAATTTCCGGTTCCGCAGCAGCTGATACTGCTTCTTTAGGATCTATTCTGATCCCTATGATGGTAGAACAGGGCTATGACGATGATTTTTCAACGGCTGTAACCATTACCTCCTCTTGTGAGGGACTTCTGGTACCGCCTAGTCACAACATGGTTATTTATGCGACTACGGCAGGCGGAATCTCCGTTGGAAGCTTGTTCCTGGCCGGTTATATTCCGGGAGCACTTCTTGCACTGTCTCTTATGGTCGGTTCTTATATTATCTCAGTAAAAAGAAACTATCCTAAGGGAGATAAGTTCAGCGTTAAGAATCTTGTGAAACAGCTTGGAATTTCCTTCTGGGCTTTGGCAGCCGTATTGATCGTTGTATTTGGTGTAGTAGGCGGCGTATTTACAGCAACAGAATCTGCAGCCATTGCAGTTATTTATAGTTTAATCGTCAGCGTATTTATTTACAAAGGCCTGGATTGGAAGGGCGTATGGAAGGTTATGGAGGATTGTGTCAATACTCTTGCCATTGTGCTTATTCTGATTGCAACCTCTAATGTATTTGGTTACTGCCTGACCACTCTGCATGTTCCGGATCTGGCAGCAAGTGCCATTACTGGAATAACCGACAATCCAATTATCCTGGCATTGCTTTTGAACCTGATCCTTCTGATCTTAGGTTGTATTATGGACATGTCTCCGATTATACTTATTGCAACTCCTATTTTACTGCCTATTGCAACTTCCATTGGTATTGATCCGGTTCAGTTCGGTATTATCGTGGTGTTGAACTGCGGTATCGGTCTTCTGACTCCTCCGGTAGGCGCCGTATTATTTATTGGTTCTGCGGTGGCGAAACTTCCGATGGAGAAAGTGGTTAAGGCGACACTTCCGTTTTATCTTTGTATGATTATCACGCTCCTGTTGATCACCTTTATACCGGCCATCAGTTTGGGGCTGCCGGCACTGTTAATTAAATAACGATCCTGCACCTGCCCTGTGGGCAATGGTATTATGATCCGATAAACAGGTTATGGAATCAGGCATTCATTTCGATTAATGCCTGATTCCTTTTTTTAAAAGAATTACTCTAGGGGTATACTTTTATCATGAAAGGGAGGAATGAAATGAAATACGAATATACGTATCGGAATACGGCTGCAGATATCTGGCAGCTGTCCATGTATTATATTTATGGTTCTCTGGTTGGAGTATGCAATATCATTTTTACCACTGCGGTTTTTGTTCTGGGAATTGTCAGATGGAATTCATCCGGTCTTTTTTTCAGATTCGGTGTCATACTGGGTTTCTGCCTGTTTCCTTTGATTCAGCCTGTTTTAATTTACTGGAAGGCAAGGAAGCAGGCGGCAGTCATTAATCAGGATACTAAAGTGAGCTTTGATGATTGGGGGATCCATATAAAGCAGGGAGAGAAGTGTTCGGAGATCAAATGGGAAAAAATCAAGAGAATTGCAAAGAAACCCAATATGATCCTGATTTTTTCCGATTCCACCCATGGATTTGTACTGACGACCAGGGTTTTAAAAGAAGAAAAAGATGAGTTTTATGCCTATGTTGTCTCAAAAATCAAGACAGGCGGTAATCGTACGGCTTCATGAAGAAGCGGAATCTGTTCCAAAGATCTGCTTGCGCAGGCGGCAGCCGGTAGGGGTTGCGGCCAGGCCTCCCTCTGAAGTTTCCTTTAAGGCGGTAGACATGAGGTCGCCCACCTGCTTCATAGCAAGGATTACCTCATCTGCAGGAATGGCACTTGTGATACCGGCACATGCAAGCTCTGAGGCAGTAAAGGCATTGGCAACTCCCATAGCATTGCGTTTAATACAGGGAACCTCAACCAGCCCTGCCACCGGGTCGCATACAAGGCCCATAGTATTTTTAAGGGCAATGGCGCAGCTGTCGGAAACCATCTGGGGCGTTCCGCCAAAGATTTCCGTGAGTGCAGCAGCAGCCATAGCGGACGCTGAACCCACTTCGGCCTGGCACCCGCCCTCAGCTCCTGCGATGCTGGCGCATTTGGCTATGACCATGCCAATGGCTGATGCGGTAAACAGGGACATGATAATATCATGCTTTGGTAAATCAAATTCCTCCAATACGGAAATGAGGGCTGACGGTATGACGCCGCAGGAGCCTGCCGTAGGTGCCGCAACGATCTGTCCCATGCAGGAATTGTATTCCGTTACCGCCAGAGCCATGCTTATGGCATTGCCAAGGAGATGACCGTAATGGTTTTTTCCTTCGTCCACTGCTTTTTTTAGTTTGGCAGCGGCGCCTCCGGAAAGTCCGCTGGAAGAACGGAGAGTCTCATCCATACCGTTTAAGACAGATTGCCTCATGACCTCAAAACTGTTTTCCATGGTTGAATAGACGGTTTCCTTTGTGGTCTCCATATCTTCAGCCTGCTGCTCCAGAACGATTTCCGATATTTTTTTATTGGAAGATGAAGCAGCAGCCACAAGCTCTTCCACAGAATTATATTTTAACTGCATAGGTTCCTCCTATAATTTCAATAAAATTGTATTGTATACATGAGGGATGGTTTGGATTTGGGAGACTAAAGACTGGTCAAAATCGGAGTCCATCTCAATGGTCATAATGGCAAGTCCGCGTTTTTCCTGCCTGTTTAAGCGGAAATTGCAGATATTGGCATTGCCCACGGCCACCAAGTTCGTAACGTGGGCGATAATGCCGGGAATATCCTGATGCATAACAATCAGGGTGGTATTTTGCCCGGTAAAATAAACTTCCATATCATTTACCTTATTTATGACGATATTGCCGCCTCCCACGGATGCTCCCTGGACGGAGATGGTGCTGCCCTGATCAGAGGTCAAGGTGACCAGCGCTGTGTTTGGGTGAGCATTTTCTATAGTGCCGGTGCGGATTGTGACGGATATCCCTTGTTCTTTTGCCGTTTCAAGGCTTGTACGGATTCCCGGGTCCCAGGGGTCCAGTTTTAGGATTCCTCCTACAATGGCTTTATCTGTACCATGACCTTTGTAGGTTTTCGCAAAGGAGCCGTGAAACAGGATATCTGCCTTAGCCACAGGTGCGCCTAAAAGCAGGGCAGCTGTTTTACCGATTCGGGCAGCTCCGGCCGTATGGGAGCTGGAAGGCCCGATCATAACAGGGCCGATAATATCAAATACATTCATGGCAATTCTCCAATTTCAAGTATTATTTCTCTTATCTGTTTACAAGGGTTTGAATTCCGGTTTCCGTCCCCGGAACTCCGTATAATAAGAAAATCCGCATTGCTTAAGAAGTTCTCCCGCTGTCTGAAAATCTGCTCCTAAATCTTCTGTTATATGGGCGTCGGAACCGATGGTTATGATCTCCCCGCCTAATTCTTTATAGCGCTTTATAATAGCAGCACAGGGGTTTGGCTGTCCGATTCCTTTTCGGAAACCGGCTGTGTTGCATTCAATTCCTTTTCCCCGCTCTATAATTGCTCTTAAAATGTCATCTAGAATATCCCGGTATGCTTCGTAGCTGTAATAGCGAGCCTTATTCGGGCCATAACGGACGATGTAGTCGATATGGCCGGCTACGTCATAGTTGTCTATATTTTTTACATTATCCAGTGTAGCCTGGAAATACTGAAGATATGCTTCCTGTTCCTTTCTTCCTTCAAAAAATACGGGATAAGCAGGATCCTTTCTGTTAATAAAGTGAGTGGAGCCGATGACGAAGTCAAAGGGATAGCTTGATAGCAATTCCCTGTAGTATTCTGTTAAATGAGTCTGAAGACCCAGCTCGATTCCTATGCGAAGGTCAATCCGGTCTTTGTATTCTTCCCTTAAAGCAGACATCGCATCAAAATACTGATCCGTCTGAAGCGTAAAATCGATGATAGAGTCCACGTCATAATCATGGTGGTCTGTAACACAGAGGGAGGTCATTCCCAGGTTTATGGCCTGCTCTAAATGATCCCGCATTGGGGTGTCGGAGTCTCCTGAAAAATTTGTATGAAAATGATAATCTGGCAGCATGGGTTTCTCCTTTCAAAAATTAAATTCATTATAATCAATCCCAGGGAGAAAAGCAACGCAGAGAAACGGAGTTTTTAACGAAACGAATTTGATAAAGTAAAAAAAATCACCTTTTCAGCAAAATAATTAAATTTAGTAATCCATCCACCTGGGATATACTTTAAGAAAACTACCGGTATGAAAGGATGGAATTTGGGATGAAATATGAGTTTAAAGGAAATCAGGGTGATTTTTATGTGGAAAATCCAGATCTGACCAGCTATTTATATTTTCCCCTGGCAAATGAGTCCGGGGTAATGAGCTGTGTATCTCCTGATCTGGGAGGGGACAGCAAGATGGATCAGAATTCCTTTTTCATGCCTCCTGTCAGCTGTGAAAGTTTACATAACGACAAATCCTCCAGAAATGTATGGTGCAGGATTGATGGAACGGAATTATGGTCTCTTACCGGCCGTTCTTCCTGGCAGCAGGCCCAGCTTTTTTCTGAGAACAAGGAGCCGGTGGCTGTGGAAGCGGGCTTCATGCATCATAAGGTAACCAGATCTTCAAAACAGCTGGGTATAAAAGGGGTAATTAAGAGCCTTGTTCCGGCCACCGGGGAGAAGGTGGAACTGATGAAAATCCAGATAGAAAATATCTCGGAAGAATATAAATGTCTTCAGGTAGTCACAGCCATTCCTCTCTATGCCCGTTCTGCGGATAATATCAGGGACCACCGGCATGTGACATCTCTTCTCCAAAGAATTAAGACGAAGTCTTCCGGAGTCATCGTGACACCCACTATGACCTTTGATGAACGGGGTCATAAGAGGAACCACCGGTCTTACGGTGTATTTGGAGGAAATGAATCCCAGCGCCCTGTAGGATATTACCCTGTTTTAGAGGACTTTACAGGAGAAGGCGGCAATCTTGAAAATCCAAAAGCTTTATATGAAATCCCTTTAAAGCCTCAGGGGATGGATTATGAGACAGGCGGCTATGAAGCTCTGGGAGGACTTTGCTTTCAAGAATGCAGGATAGGGCCGAAGGAAAAGATAACCTATTTTGTGGCTATGGGATATGGAAATTCAGAAGAAGAACTGATACATAGCTGTGAGCAGTTTCTAAATGAAAGAGCATTTGACAGTTCCTGGGAACAGACGAAAGAATATTGGAACCAAAAGGTCAATGTGAGGTTTCGCACAGGTAACTCTGTTTTCGACCGTTGGATGCGCTGGGTAAGCTTTCAGCCCATGCTTCGAAGAATTTATGGCTGTTCCTTTTTACCCCATCATGACTATGGAAAAGGCGGAAGAGGTTGGAGAGATTTATGGCAGGACTGTCTGGCATTGCTGATGATGGACTCGTCGGGGGTCCGCCAGATGCTTATTGATAATTTTGGCGGGGGACGAATGGATGGGACCAATGCCACAATCATTGGAAGCGGGCAGGGAGAGTTTATTGCGGATAGAAACAACATTACAAGGGTCTGGATGGACCATGGGGTATGGCCCTTTCTGACCACGGAATTATATATCCACCAGACCGGAGATCTTGGGATCCTGCTGGAAAACAACAGCTATTTTAAGGATATGCAAATCTGCCGCGGAGAGGATAAGGATCTTAAGTGGACGACAGAAGACGGGGAACGGCAGCGGGCTGACAAGGATCAGATTTATTCAGGAACCATTCTGGAGCATCTGCTGGTTCAGAACCTTACATCCTTTTATGATGTAGGAGAGCACAACCATATCAGGATCAGGGGCGCGGACTGGAATGATGCCCTGGACTTAGCTTCCCAAAGAGGAGAGAGCGTAGCCTTTTCCTGTATGTATGGGTATAACCTAAAGGGGCTTGCCGATTTCCTGGAAGAGATGAAAGTGCAGGGAGTGGAGGAATTTGAAGTTGCGGAAGAAGTAAGGCAGCTGATGGCAGGGGACAGGACAGTTTATGATGACATAAGGAAGAAGCAGGAAGTACTTGCCCGTTATTGCAGAGACTGCTCCCATTCTATTTCAGGAAAAAAGGAAATTATAAAAGGAGAGGAATTACAGGCTGATTTGCGGGCAAAGGCTTCCTGGATCTATGATCATATACGGGAAACGGAATGGGTCACTTCAAGGGAAGGGTTTGGCTGGTATAACGGATACTACGACAATTCCGGAAATAAAGTGGAGGGTGAAACAGGAGCAGGGGTTCGCATGATGCTCACCAGTCAGGTATTTTCCCTCATGTCGGGAGTTGCGACAGACCGGCAGGTCAAAGAGATTGTGAAGGCTTCCGATGCCCACCTGTACAGAAAGGAAATCGGAGGATACCGCTTAAATACGGATTTCCATGAGGTAAAAATGGATTTAGGCAGGATGTTTGGGTTTGCTTATGGGCACAAGGAAAACGGGGCCGTATTCTCCCACATGTCCACCATGTTCGGGAATGCCTTATACCGGCGTAACGCTTCAAAGGAAGGATATCATGCCCTTATGTCCTTATTTGACCATTGCTGCGATTCCGAAAAGAGCAGGATATATCCGGGAATTCCTGAGTACGTGGATGCCGGGGGAAGAGGAATGTATCACTATCTGACAGGAGCCGCCAGCTGGTATCTGGTTACGGTTGTCACTGAGATGTTTGGAATCAGAGGGCATTATGGGAGCCTGGTTTTTAAACCCCAGCTGTTGAAGGAACAATTTGACAATCAGCATGAGGCTTCGGTTTCTCTCATATTTGCCGGAAAAAACCTAAAGGTCATTTATAGAAATCCTCGGAATTTGGACCCGGATGCCTATGGGATTACCGGTATTTCTTTAAATGGGGTTCCCTGCCGGATTGGTGGGGATTGGAGCATTAAGAGAGAAGAACTATTAAATCTGCCGGATCAGGAGCTCCATATCATCACGGTCGATTTGAATTTAGAAATATAGTCAGTGTTCAGAGCTGAGTATGAAAACGGTTGGGAATATTTGCTTTATTTAGGAGGAAAGAATGGAAAGAGAATTGATTGATATTATAAAGATTTCGAGGGAGGGATATACCCCTCTTGTGGATTATCAGACATGGAGAGTGGCGGTGCTTAAGTTTTGTGATGACGTAAGAGCGGACCGTCTTAACTCCATGCAGAGGCACCTGGAAACAGATGAGGTATTTGTATTGCTGGAAGGCAGCTGCGTCCTGATCTCAGGCGGGAATGGGGAACGGCCTGAAGTGGTGGAATGTGTGAAAATGGAGAAAAACCAGCTTTATAATGTGAAAAAAGGCGTCTGGCACACCCATGCCCTGGATGAGGAAGGGAGCGTCCTTATTATAGAAAATCAGGATACCTGCGATAAGAATTCCCCTACTGAGCTTTTAAACAGGGAGCAGATTGAGGCAATTCGAACTTTCTTTTGACATCCCCTGCCAAACTCGCTAGAATAAGGGTGAAAAATCATATGAGTGGGAGGTTGCTATGGCTGGTCTGATGGATGCTTGGAAAAATATGAGGATTAAGACAAAGATACTGATTATGTATTTAACGGTCGTATTATTATCCTTTGTAATCACCTTTTCGGTCATATCTGTCATTAATACCTCCTACACGAAAAGAGAAATTATGGGAGCAGGTACTCAGACGGTCAGCGCCCTTAAGGGAAATTTGTCCCTGATTTTTGATAATGTGACCCAGTTCTCAAACCTGATCTACTTTGACAGAAATGTTCAAGAGGCGTTAAGAAATGTGGATAACAGGGCCATTGATCCGTCTATTCAGAGAACCATCAAGCAGAGTCTGGTGAATATGATCTTGTCAGGGGAATACATCTCCAGCGTTCTGATTATGGATTCTTATCATAATGTGTACAGCTCTTATAAAAAAACACCCAAGGGCATATACGGAGAAAAGATTCTGGAGTCTGAGTGGTACCGGCACTTAAGTGAGCACAGGGGAAACGGTTTTTTTATGAAAGGCAGTGAGGGGGTTATTGAATTTTATGGAGACACCCCTTATATTACCTACATCCGGGAGATCCGGGATGAAAATACATATAAACCGTTGGCCATCCTGCTGGTTACGGTCAATGAGGAAACAATACGCAATTACTTTAATGGGGTCAGCAATTCCAGTGACAGTGACTTTTATATTCTGGGCGATGAGGGCGAATACATTGTGGCCCCTGGGAATCCCGGACAGCGGACCGGTGAAAACCGGCTGGTGATCACCCAGGACATCGGCATAGAAAACTGGAAGCTGGCCGGATCTTTTCAGCTGGATAACATGACCGCTATGGCGCCCTATTATTCCACGATCATCCTGTTGATCATGTGTATGAATGTTGCTTTTGTCTTTGTCTGCTCGGTCATGCTCACCCGTTTTATCTTCCATCCCTTATTAAAGGTGGAAAAGCATATGATGCTGGTGGAAAAGGGCCAGTTTGATGAAATGGAGGTGGACCGGCAGAAAAACGAAATCAATAATCTGAAGCGTGTATTTAATCATATGGCAAGATCCATTAAAAGCCTGATCCAAAAGGTAAAAGAAGAAGAGCAGATCATTGCAAAGGTGGAACTGGATTTGCTCCAGGCTCAGATTAATCCCCATTTTCTATACAATACCCTTGATGCGGTATCCGCTCTTGCTCTCATGCGGGATTATGACAATTGCTTTAAAATGACCCAGGCCCTGGGAAGCTTTTACAGGAACAGCTTAAACAGCGGATTGGATTTTATTACGGTTAAGGATGAAATAAGTTGTATACAAAGCTACTTAACCATCTTAAATATCCGCTATGACAATGAAATAAAGGTAGAGGTGGACGTGGAAGAAGAGGTTAAGGATTGCAGGATATTAAAGCTGCTGTTACAGCCTTTGGTGGAGAATGCCGTTCACCATGGAATTAAGCCCAGGGAAGGAAAAGGAACTATTTCCATCAAGGCCTTTTCCGATGAGGATGAAATTATTTTTCTGGTGTCTGATGACGGGGTGGGCATGAGCGAGGAAAAGATCGAAGAAATCATGGAAGGAAAGACCGTGACCGGTAAGTCGGGATTCGGCCTTTATAACTTAAAACAGCGGATTACCCTCTATCATGGGATCAGGCAGCCGGTCCTTATTCACAGTGAGATTGGAAATGGAACGGAAATAGCAGTAAGAGTAAAGCGTATGGAAGCAAAGGGGTTGGAACATGGAGATCAAGGTACTGATTGTGGATGATGAAAAACTGGAACGGGTGCTGATCAAACGAGGATTTCCTTGGGAAGATTATGGTTTTTCAGTCATTGGGGAGGTTTCCTCTGGTACGGAAGCATTGGAATTTATAAAATACAGAAAGCCGGAATTGGTTTTAACTGATATCAATATGCCCCATATGGATGGTCTGGAGCTTGCGGAACATATTTCAGCATTGGATGAGAGCATTCATGTAATTATGATTACAGGATACCGGGAGTTTGAATATGCAAGGCGGGCGGTAAAGCTGGGGGTAGAAGATTTTCTTTTAAAACCCATTGATATGAATGAGCTGATGGAAATCGCTCTTAAGATCAGGGGGAAAATCATAAAAGAAAAGGCCCGGCGCAAAGAGGTGGAGATGTTAAAGCAGAGCGTTTCCGCCGATCAGGACATTATAATGGAAAGTTTTTTTCAACGGCTGGTGGAAAAGCGTACCAGTGAGGAGGAAGCGGAGAAAAAGCTTCTAGCCTATGACTGCGAAGCGATGCTAAAAGGGTGCTGCTGCTTAAATATTCATTTAAAAGAGGAACGGTCAGGGGAGGCAGACGGAAGCCTTCATAAAAGGGCCATGGAACTCCTAGGCAGGGATCCCATTGACGGAACCATATCTTTTCTTCACTACATGAAAAATATAATCTTGTTTTGTACGGTCAAGCGATTAAAGGATAGCGGGGAAATTGCACGGCAAATCCATCAAAGGCTTAAGGAGAACCATATGGTTTCCACCATTGGCATCAGCCGCAGCCATGAGGGCTATGAGGGAATTGCAGAGGCTTTTGCCGAGTCGGAACATGCCCTTAGTGCATCGGTGCTTTTAGGGGATAACCGGATCATCACATACGAAGAATACATGCATATTATGGAAAAAAATCCGGATAAGCTGGCCTTTGACTGGGAGGACTTCCTTTTTTCCCTGACCAATGGAATTTCCGACAGGGTGTCTGCCGCAATCGAGGATTATGTGGAAGTAGTCAGGAATTCAAGGGTAACGGAAGTGGAATATTTAAGGCTTACGGTTATGGATTTAATGTCTAAGGCCGGAAGTACCCTTAATAAGTATGGGGTCAGCTTGGAACAGCTTATAGGAGAAGACCGTCTGTATGAATCCATACAATCCATTCAGACCGTGGAGGAGTGCCGTCCGTTTCTGGAAGAATCCATCCATATGATACTGAACTATCATAACAGCAAGAAAGCAAAGCAGGGAAATAAGGTGGTAAACGAGGCGCTGGAATATATCGATAAAAACTTTTGTGATCCTGCGCTTTCTCTTAAAACCGTAGCTTCGGCAGTCTTTTCCAATGAAAGCTACTTAAGCAGGGTGTTTAAAAAAGAGGCAGGTCAGAGCCTTATTGAATATGTTCTGAAAAAAAGGATTGAAGAAGGGATCCGCCTTCTTAATACAACGGATTTTAAGGTATACGAAATAGCAGAAAAGGTAGGATTTAGGGATTCCCATTACTTTGGCATCTGCTTTAAAAAGCATGTGGGAGTGACTGTTAAGGAATATAAGCAAAGGTAGTAAAATTTCTAACCTTTTGGGTCAAAATATTAAATTGAGTTAAAAAAGGAGTTTCGGTATACTGATATCAGAAGGAAACAAAGAAAACCCAGGAGGAGATTGAGATGAAAAAAAGTTTATTAAAAAGAGTTTCAGCCGTGGCATTGGCTTTAACCCTGGCAGCAGGTATGACAGGCTGTGGAAGCAAAGGCAGTGCTGCTCCAACAAACGCCGGCAGTTCGGGGGAGGGAAAGACGGAAAAGACCGTATTAAATGTCTGGCACCAATGGTCCAACGATACCAATGAATTAAAGAAAAAGTATGACGAGGCGGTTGCCGCATACTTAGCGGAAAATCCCAATGTGGAAATCAACACGCAGACCCTGGATACGGAGGCTTATAAAACTAAGATTTCCGCAGAGTTTGCTGGAGATGCAAAGGGAATTGATGTGTTCTATTACTGGGGGGCAGGGACCGCAAGAAAGATGATCAATGCGGATAAACTCCTTCCGTTGGATTCCTATCTCACAGACGAGATCAGGGGAAAACTTTTAGAGGGGTCCACGGCAGCTTTTGAATACAATGGAAAAACCTATTCTCTTCCTTCCTTTTCCTGGTATATGACCTTATACTGCAATAAGGCATTATTTGATCAGGCAGGAGCAGAGTTACCCGATACATACGACAAGCTGGTAGCCGCAGTTGAAAAGCTGAAGGCTCTTGACGGGGTAACCCCTCTGGCTTCTGGCGCAAAAGATGGCTGGAATGCAGCATTTATCTATCAGGCGCTGGCACTAAGAACCGTAGGGGCAGAGGGAATCAACAAGATGCTTACCGGTCAGGCTCCCTTTGAAGGAGAAGGCTATGCAGAAGCGGCTGATAAGGTCCAGGAATTATACAAGATGGGCGCATTTGGAGCCAATCCTCTGGAACAGGGCAATGATGATGCCAATGCAGCCTTTGGAACCGGAAGGGCGGCCATGAGACTTATGGGAAGCTGGTTTGCAAACGGCATTTATACAGATAAAGCCGTTACCATCAATCCGGAGGATGTGGTGGCAATGAAAATCCCCATGATTACCGGCAAAGGAAATGAAACCGATTATTGCGGCGGATTCGTAGAATCCTTCTGGGTGAATAAGAGCACGAAGAATCCGGATGAGGCTGCTAAATTTGCAATCTACATAAATGAGAAGATGGGTGAAGCTGCTTATGAGTCAGGCACTGGTTTCAGCGGCTGGAAAACTGAGGTAGATGAAAAGGGCTTAAATCCTCTTTTCGTACAGATCAAGGATCTCCTTTTTCAAGGAAAGACCTCAGTCCTTGCATGGGATACCTCTCTTGATGCAGAACCGGCCACCATTCACAATGAACAGGTGCAGACCCTGTTCGCTCCAGGCGCCGATACGGGTGAATTTATAAAGGAACATGAAGCAGCTATCAATAAGTAAGTAAGAGCAAAGGGGGTATCGCTTACAGAACCAGGCGATACCCATTTTTTGCCCAAAGTAGAGGAGACTGATTATGAATAACATGTTGGGGAAAAAGAGATTTGTGGCCTGCTTTGTGATGCCTGCGCTCATCCTGTTTATCAGCTTTAGTATGATCCCCCTCTTTATTTCCGGAGCCTACAGCCTTTTCCAGTACGATGGCATGGGGGAAATGAAGTTCATCGGACTTGTGAATTATATTAGGCTGTTTGCGGAGGACCGCCACTTTGTGAAGGCTGTTTTAAATTCCTTTCTTTTAGTGGGTGCCTCCTTACTCATTCAGCTTCCCATCTCCCTTTTACTGGCGATGGTTCTGGCTAGGGGGGTAAAAGGAGAAAAGTTCTTTCGCACCGTTTACTTTTTGCCGGTGGTCATTTCCAGTATGGTAATCGGTCAGCTTTGGATGAAGATGTTTAACAGCGAATATGGTCTTCTAAACCATTTAATCCGCGCTCTGGGAGCCTCTGATTTCAGCTATTCCTGGCTTTCCAATCCCAAAACCGCATTTCTTTCCACTTTGATTCCTGCGGTGTGGCAGTATATCGGTTACCACATGCTGATTTTTTATGCTGGGATCAAATCCATTTCCCAGGATTATTATGAGGCAGCTCAAATCGATGGTGCCAGTAAGTGGCAGGTGAATACAAAGATTACACTGCCTCTCCTGGCTCCGGTTATCAAGACCTGTGTCATATTCTCCATTACCGGTTCTCTAAGGGCCTTTGATCTTATTTATGTCATGACCGGAGGCGGTCCGAACCATGCCAGTGAAGTACCTGCAACCCTGATGTACAACAATTTATTCCGTAGGGGCCTATATGGGTATGGAAGCGCACAGGCTTTTTTCATTGTGGTGGAATGCCTGTTGTTCACCTTTATTGTAAGTAAGTTATTTAAAAAAGCGGAAGAAAATGCA
>Ga0213824_1000416_pt1 | contig 33569 bp, 27 predicted proteins | sample MC6MC0906MG_FD_179892 | JGI IMG/M metagenome (GOLD analysis project Ga0213824, IMG submission 179892) | Enriched soil aggregate microbial communities from Iowa State University, Ames, United States - MC6-MC0906-MG | ecosystem: Environmental > Terrestrial > Soil > Unclassified | place: USA: Iowa...
AAAATAGAACCAGTTCAAGAGGCTATCGTGGTTGTACGAGAGAATGAAGATGGATCAAAACAATTGTGTGCATACTTTGTGGCAAATAATGACTTAACAGTAAGACAAATACGAGAGGCTATGTCGCAAGGATTACCAGACTACATGCTTCCATCTTACTTTGTACAGTTGACACATATGCCGTTAACGCCAAATGGTAAAATTAATCGTAAAGCGTTACCTGCGCCAGAACAAAGTCTACAAACAGGTACGGAATATATTGCGCCACAAACCCCGATAGAAGAAATACTAGTTTCAATTTGGCAAACGGTACTGGGTGTTCCGCAAATTGGAGTATTAGATAATTTCTTTGATTTGGGAGGCGACTCAATTAAAGCGATTCAAGCTTCTTCAAAGTTATTACAAGCAGGATATAAAATAGAAATGAAATATTGGTTTAAGTATCAAAATGTTGCAGAATTAAGTTTACATGTAAAACCTGTTACTCGATTGATAGATCAAAAAGAAATAATAGGAGAAGTTACGTTAACACCGATTCAACGCTGGTTCTTTGAAAATAAGATGGAAGCACCTCACCATTTTAACCAGTCGGTTATGTTATATCAGAAACAAGGATTTGATGTGATAGCTCTGCGTAAGACAATGCAAAAAATAACCGAGCACCATGATACGCTTCGTATGGTCTTCCGTCAAACAGAACAAGGATATGAGGCATGGAATCGTAGAATTGAGGAGGAAGAATTATTCAGTTTGGAAGTGATGGATTTTACAGGAGAGGTAAATCCTGCTGCAGCGATTGAAGAGGCTGCGAATGTGATTCAAAGTAGTATTGATTTGAGTAAAGGACCGCTAATAAAACTAGGCCTGTTTCAATGTAAAGAAGGCGATCATTTATTGATTGTAATACATCATCTAGTGGTGGATGGCGTTTCTTGGAGAATATTATTAGAAGATATTGGGGTTTCATATGGACAGGCAGTAAACGGGGAGGCTATTCAATTTCCACAAAAAACGGACTCTTTCCAATTATGGGCAGAACAATTGTCTCTTTATGCAAATAGTCCAGAGATGGAAAAAGAGCGCGAATATTGGAATGGGATGGAAGAAATCCAAACGGGATTGTTACCGAAAGATAAAGAAGAAAATTATGGTTTGATAAAAGATAGTGAAGCTATTAATGTGGAGTGGACAAAACTTGAAACAGAACAGCTATTAAAGCAAGCAAATAATGCTTACAATACGGAAATAAATGACCTGTTGTTAACGGCTGTAGGAACAGCAATTCATCAATGGACAGGAATGGACAAAATCGCTGTGAATTTAGAGGGACATGGAAGAGAAACTATCCTTTCTGATCTCGATATCACTCGTACCGTAGGGTGGTTTACAAGTCAATATCCAGTAGTTTTGCCAGTTGAAGTAGAGAGCAGCATTTCTCAGCGGATTAAAAATATCAAAATGGGATTACGACAAGTTCCGAATAAAGGAATAGGTTATGGTGTTTTAAAATATTTAACGAATCATCAAGAAAAACAAACATTTACTCTGAAGCCAGAGATTAGTTTTAATTATCTCGGTCAGTTTGACCAAGACTTAGAAAATAGCTTAATGCAAATCTCTCCGTATTCAAAAGGAGATGATGTAAATATCCATCAAAAAAATCGATATACATTGGATATTAATGGTATGGTTATTGATGGAAGTTTATCAATGACAATTACCTATAGTAATGCGCAGTATTACGAAGAAACAATTCAAGAGTTAGCAGATTTGTTAAAAGAGGCATTGAAGGGAATTATTGAACATTGTGTAATGAAAGAGCAGGTAGACCAGCTGCACCATTTTGAAGAGCATGAGATTGCTGAATCTATTAGTTCGAAAAAAGTAGAGAAATTTACGGATGAATTTTTTAATAGTTTATATTTGAAAGATATTCCAGGTGCTATTTTTGTTGTTGTTCAAGATGGTAAAGTACTTTTATCTAAAGGATACGGATATTCAGATGTCGAGAACAAAATACAAATGAATGCAAACAACACATTGATGAGAGTAGGTTCAATTACAAAATTATTCACTTCTACAATTATGATGCAACTTGTAGAACAAGGTAAAATTAATTTATATGAAGATATCCAGGCATATTTAGGAGATATTGAAATCCCAAGGAAAATAAATTATCCTCTTACGATTGAACATTTGATGAGCTATACTACGGGATTTGATTATCCTGATCAAGGAATGGAAAAATTGACTAACTTTGATAAATCAAAGCCTATAACATTAAAGGATTTCATTAAACAGAATATGCCTACCGTGGTTTATACGCCTGGTGAGCGATATAATTATGAAAATTTTGCATTCGTACTTCAAGGATATATAGTGGAAAAAATTACAGGTATTCCTTTCCATCAATATGCAAAGGAACACTTATTAAAACCACTTGGAATGTATAATAGTAGTTTTATTCAAACTTTGGAATTACAGAATAAGCTTGCAACAGGATACGATATAGAAAACAGTAAGGTTCCACGGTATGAGTATAGTCCCGTTGATAATTCTACTGGTAGTATGTTATCAACAGGAGAAGACATAGCTAAATTTATGATTGCCATGTTGCAACAGGGAAGGTATGGTGAAAATCGAATATTAGATTCGACTTCTGTGAAAAAAATACTCTCTTTGAAATCCGAAAATAATTCTGAGATAAGTTATAGCAGTTACGGATTTGAAACAAATTTCCATCCAAATTATATGGGTGAAAATATTTTTGCTAAGAGTGGAAATATATCTGGATTTAGTTCGTTTATGTGGTTGTTACCTGAAGTGAACACTGGGGCATTTATTATGTGTAATAAGAGCTTTATAAATAAAATCGAAATTTTTGAAGCGTTTATGAATCATTTTTATCCATCTTTACAAGGCAGAAAATCTCTACAATTAGTTTAAGTTAATCTAAACTTTATGTTATTAGTATGTTTGGCTAAGTAAAGAGACAGTAATTAATCCATGATTCGTAAATTAATTAGGATACTCAAAGGTAGCTTTGGAGAATTTCAAAAAAATTGAATTTCATAGAATCAGGGCAGGGGGATAATTCAGTTGAAAATCATTTTCTAACCTTAGATAGGCTGTGAAATGGGAATAATATTACTAAAAAACCGCCTTACAAGGCGGTTTTTTGAGTGGAAATAAACAATGGGAATTAGACATATTCAATAGGGAGGAGTAGTAATCCTGCTATTTTAGTATTAAAATAGGTGTGCATAGAAAAGTTCACCTTAGGGTTTATGAATCTAGAGCTTATAAAATTTAACAGGGGGTATATTATGTATCGTATTTTTATTATAGAAGATGACCCAAAGATTTCTGCTATTTTAAAGAAAAATATGGAGAAATACGGATTCGAAGCGAGTTGTGCTTCAGATTTCCGCCATGTGCTAACCGAGTTGGAGGAATATGAGCCACATTTGGTACTACTTGATATTAATCTACCATATTTCGATGGTTACTACTGGTGTAGGCAAATAAGAGTGCGTTCAAGTATTCCAATTCTCTTTATATCTGCACGAGCAGGCGAGATGGATCAGGTAATGGCTATTGAAAACGGCGGTGATGACTACATTACAAAACCTATTCATTTAGATTTATTAATGGCGAAAGTGAAAAGTACATTGCGGAGAGTTTATGGGGAATATGCTGCTATGTCAACTGATGTAGGTACAAATGAGAATGAGATTAATGTGTATGGATTACGGCTGAATATTCCACGTAATGAGCTTATTTGGAAGGATCAGAAGGTGGAGTTAACGAAAAACGAACGATTGTTGACAGAATGTTTTATGCGTAAAATTGGGAAGCCAGTTTCTCGTGAGAAGCTTTTGGAGACTTTGTGGGATGATGTTCAATTTGTTGATGATAATACGCTAACGGTCAATGTAACAAGGGTTAGGAAGAAGTTGGAGGAAATCGGGTTACCCAATGTAATTGAAACGATTAGGAAACAAGGTTATAAGCTTTCCTTAGGTGATGAGCATGTGGGGGAAAGTTTATGAAACGATCAACAATAATTTTATTTTTACAGGATAGATTGTTATATATGTATTTATGTTTGCTTATTATTGGACTTGGAACGGGGATTATGCTTGTAGATAAAGTGAGTCCTTCAGGGTTAATAGATGGGGGAATAATATTTTATTTTATACTGCTTTCTCTATTTTTAATGGGATTATGGCTGGTCATTGATTATCTTCGACAAAAAGCTTATTACTATCAAGTTAAGGATGCGATTAATCGGTCAGATGTAGATGCTATAGAGATTGTACAGGCCATGGTAACAAGAGAACAATATTTAGTAGCTAAGCTCTTACAGGAACAATACAGTAATTATTTGAATGAGCTTAGAATATACCGTCGGCAGCAGGAGTTACATAATCATTTTGTATTACAATGGGTGCATCATATGAAAACTCCTGTATCAGTTATTGATTTACATATACAAGAGGCTTTGCAGCAAATACCATATACGGAGGAAGAGCAAGAGACACTTGTAGTTAGTATACAAGAAGAAACAAACAGAATGATAAGAGATTTAGAAATGATGTTGTATACTGCACGCCTTGATAAGTTTGAAATTGATAGTCACTTAAAAAAAATTTCACTTCATAAGTTGATTAGTTCTGTTATAAATGCAAATAAGAGTTTTTGGATTCGTTATTCTATATTTCCGAGGATTGATGGAGAGGCATGGATAGAAACGGATGAGAAATGGATGACATTTCTGTTAAACCAACTAGTCAGTAATGCGATTAAATATAGTAAGGATAAACCAGGAACAAAGCAACTGGTTTTTCGCTTGGAGGAAAGTGTGCATGGAGGCGGAAAATTGAGTGTGATTGATGAGGGAATTGGAATCGCATCGCATGATCTCCCGAGGGTGTTTGAACCATTTTTTACAGGAGAGAATGGAAGAACAGCAGGAGAATCGACAGGAATGGGATTATATTTAGCAAAAGAGGTATGTAACCGTCTTGGTCATGCTTTATCTGTAACGTCAGTTTTGGGAGAAGGGACTACATTTATAGTCAGCTTTGAGCCTCGTGGAATTCATATGTTTGATATTAGGTGACAATATTGTAAGGTTTATAAGTTGATATAACAATATATTTTGGTTTTTATGGAGGATTGGGTGACAATATTGTAAGGTTTTTTGCCGATTTTGAAAGGGAAATCGATGGGTTTAATACCTTTTTTAAATTATACTAGTATTAAATTAAAGAGGAGGGATTGTATAATGAGTATGCTTGAAGCGCAGGGCCTTGGCAAAATATATAGCTCCAAAGGTTCAGTTGTTTATAAGGCGTTAGATGATATTAATTTAACTATTGAGCCCGGCGAATTTGTGGGGGTCATGGGGCCTTCAGGAAGTGGAAAGACGACGTTGCTCAATCTTCTATCGACGATTGATCGTCCAACATCAGGTCAAATCAAAATTGGTGGTATTGATCCAAGCAAACTAAGCCAAAAGAAACTTTCACTTTTCAGACGACGTGAACTTGGTTTTGTTTTTCAAGATTTTAATTTACTAGATACACTATCAATTAAAGAAAATATTGTTTTGCCATTAGTACTGGAAGGGATTGCTCCTGGGATTATTGAAGAAAAACTTCAGCCACTCGCAAAATGGTTGCAAATTGATAAAATATTAAATAAACGTACATATGAGGTGTCTGGCGGACAGAAACAGCGTGCAGCGATTGCACGTGCATTTATTCATAAGCCATCTTTGATACTTGCAGATGAATTAACAGGAAACTTGGATTCTAAGGCAGCAAAGGATGTAATGGACTCGTTAAAAGATATGAATGAACAAATGAATGCAACAATTCTTATGGTAACTCATGATCCGTTTTCAGCAAGTTATTGTCAACGTATTGTATTTATTAAAGATGGAAGACAGTTCTCAGAAATTCGACGTGGTGCAAATCGACAAGCATTTTTCCAACAAATTTTAGATGCATTGAGCGTTTTGGGAGGGAATTTTGATGACGTTTCGTTCGCTCGCGTTTAGTAACATTCGAGGTAAATGGCGTTCGTATAGTGCCTTTTTTCTGAGTAGTGTATTTTCTGTAATGATTTTTTATATCTATGCAGCTTTTCTAGCTCATCCGGATGTAGTAAATGGGAATATTATAGCTGCCGATAAAGTGAGACTAGGCATGATATTCTGTGAGTATGTAATAGTTATTTTCTCATTTCTGTTTGTGCTCTATTCTAATTCTGCATTTTTGAAGACTAGAAAACAGGAATTCGGCTTGTTTTCACTATTCGGAATGACTCGTATGCAGTTGCGTAAAATTGTTATTTATGAAAATTTAACAATTGCGGTGCTAGCAATTTCAGTAGGAATTGGTTTAGGAATATTGTTTAGTAAGCTGTTTTTTATTGTGCTTTCTATGTTGCTTAATATGAGCGATACTATTACATTTGTTATTCCGCTTCAAGCAGTCGGGTTAACAATGGGGAGCTTTTTAGTATTGTTTACACTTATATCGTTTTGGAGTGTACTAGGGATTGGGCGTACAGAAATAATTGAATTGCTTAAGGCTTCAAAGAAAACAAAAGGGGAATTGTTTTATTCGCCTTGGCTTGTTGCACTTGCAATCGTATCTTTATTGGCTGGTTATACTATAGCACTGATGTTAAATGGCGGAAACTTCGGTTTGCTGGATATGCAAGAATTTGGCATGTTGGCAATTAGTATTATGGTTGCTGTGGTGATTGGTACATATTTATTATATTCTCAGTTCAGTATATTATTGTTACGATTTATCCAAAAACGTTTTAATATCTATTACAATCGTACGAATATGCTGGTAATTGCTCAGCTTGGTTATAAGATGAAGGATAATGCAAGGATGCTATTTATAGTATCAATTTTAAGTGCTATTATTGTAACGGCATCAGGTGCATTTTCTATTTTAGCAGCATCAACGCAACAAGAAGAATTAAAGGAAATGATTTCAATCACGATGTTTATTGGCCTGTTTATCAGCTTGTTATTTTTCATTGCAGCTGGTAGTATGATTTACTTTAAGTTATTTACGGAGTTAAAAGAAGATCAAGCGCAAATTAAGGCACTAATAAGGATTGGGATAACAGACGGTGAAATTCGAAAAATCGTTTTCACACAAGTTGGAATTATCTTCTTCTTACCGTGTGTCGTTGGAATTGTTCATGCGTTGGTTGCAATGAAAGCATTGGACAATATTCTTATGTCATCTAATTGGTTTTATTCGTTTATCGTTATTGGTATTTATTTGGCTATGCAGACAATATATTTTCTTATTGCTTGTCGTAGTTATATGGGTAGTATGCTACCAAAGAGAATTTAGTTATAAAATTTCAAATGAGAGGCGCTGTAGATAATCCTAGAAAAACTATATTTTATAGTATATCTAGGGTTACACAGTGCCCTTTATTTTATTATGTTTTATTAATAGATTTTAGTTGGTATTCAAAGTTTTGGTGCAGAACAATTTGGAACTAACTATGTCTAAAGTAATAGGAAAAGAGTTATAAAAAGAGACGATTATTAAATGTAAAGAGGAGTTGTATCATTATGAATAATATAGCATTATTTTGTCTTCCATATGCAGGAGGATCAGAAAGGATATACGCTAATTGGCAAAAGTATTTAGATTCCTCAATAGAATTACATGCTATTGAACTATCGGGAAGAGGAAAGAGATTTAATGAACCACTATACTCTTCTTTAGATGAAGCAATTGAAGATATTTATTCTCAAATTAAACCCTACTTATATAAGCCTTTCATCTTTTTTGGCCACAGTATGGGAAGTTTATTAGCCTACGAATTAGCGTATAAAGTTAAGCAACTAAATGGAGTTAATCCATTGCATATATTTTTATCCGGTGGGAAAACTCCTCAAGGTTACTCTAATGAAAACAAGGAAATTCATTTATTTCCGGATGAAAAATTTAAAAATGAGATTAAACAAATGGGAGGAACACCTCAAGAAATACTTGATAATCCAGAGTTGCTGGACATTTTTATCCCTATTCTAAAATCAGACTTCAAAATAATCGAAAATTATATTTTTTCAAATAATAATTTTAAGTTTGATTGCAATATAACTGTGCTTCATGGTAGAGAAGATGATATCTTGGAAGAAGAAATACTAAGATGGAAGCTATATACTAAAAATAATTGTAATATTGTTCCTTTTGAAGGAGGACATTTTTTTATAAATGAGTTTGCAGAATCAATTGTTAAACTTATCAATCAAGAAATTCAAAACAAGTTTCTGTATAATCATAATTTTATCTAATTTATGTAAGTAAAACCCTCCACTTAGCTATGTCCTAAAGTGGGGGAGTTCTACTGTTGATATGAAATTTATATTGTCTTTCATCTTTTTTTTCATAAAAAGTAAATTCGTCTTTCTCCTACTTACTAAGGTACACTCATTATCTTCCCTGGGGTGGTAGTTTTTTGACGAAATAATAAAATAGATGGGACGTTTTTTTGTATACTGTAGATATACTATGTAAAAGTGAGGTACAACTTATGCTAGTAAATAAAGCATATAAATTTCGTATCTATTCGAATAAGAAACAAGAAATAATGATTGCTAAAACTATTGTTTGTAGTCGCTTTGTAGTTAACCATTTCCTTGTTCTTTGGAATGATACTTTTAAAAAATGAGGAAATGGTTAACCTAGCCCTCTTGCTCTGCCAGGCTTACTCAATTAAAGAAACACACGGATACAATTTGGTTAAAAGAAGTAGATAGTATTGCTCTTCAATCCACATTAAAAAACCTCGCAGATACTTTTTTCATGTTTTTTCAACAAACACAATAATATGCCACGATTTAAATCTAAAAAGAATAGAGTTCAATCCTATACAACTAAGCAAACAAACGGAAATATTGGAATTGTAGGCAACACAATAAAATTATCGAAACTGGGCCTTGTTCGCTTTGCTAAAAGTCGTGAAGTAGAAGGGCGTATCTTGCATGCAACAATTCGTCGTAACCCAAGTGGTAAATACTTTGTATCTATCTTTGTTGAAACAAACGTACAAGAAGTGCCTAAAACGGAATCCACTTGTGGAATTGATGTTGGATCAAAAGATTTCGCCATTCTTTTTGAAGGCACAACATACACGAACCCTAAATTCTTCCGTACATTAGAAGAAAAGTTAGCGAAAGCACAGCGTATCCTTTCTAGAAGAACAAAGGGTTCTTCGAACTGGAATAAACAACGTGTGAAAGTTGCACGAATCCATGAACATATCGCAAATGCAAGGGCTAATTACCTACATAAACTTTCTACTGAAATCATCAAAATCCACGATATTATCGGTATGGAAGACTTACAAGTTAGTAACATGCTTAAAAATAGAAAACTGGCAAAAGCGATTAGTGAAGTATCTTGGTCACAATTTCGAACTATGTTGGAATATAAAGCAAAATGGTATAAGAAGTAAGTTGTTGTGGTATCAAAAACATTTGCTTTTAGTCAAATATGTTCTAATTGTGAATACAAAAAATTCGTGAGTGGGATTGCCCTTCTTGTGGCATGCATCACGATAGAGAGCGAAATGCAGCGCTGAATCTTAGAAACGAAGCCATTCGTCTCTTAACCGTAGGAAGCCTAATGAATTAGAAAGTGTTAGGTTTCTGTACTTAGGAATCTCCAACTTCAAACAGTCCGTGAGGATGTTAAATGGTGAGTAGTTCAAATTTGAGTAGGAATTACAACCTAACGATAGTTAATTGAAAATATTTAAAGTATCTCTAAGCGGGAATAAGATATAACTTCTTATAATAATATAAACTCCTCATATAGTTGGTGAGTACTAATAACCTTCACGCTATCAGGGAACTTAGGATCTGTTGCACATAATGCCATTTTATAGGTTTTATCTATATCATATTGTTTAAAGAAGTGTGTATTAGAATTAAGATTTTCTATTCTATTTTCATCAAAATTAATTGTAAAAGAGTCTAAAGGGATAGAAAGTCCATGACCAATAGCCTTTATATAGCTTTCCTTCAAAGTCCACAATTCATAAAAAAAACATTCTTTTTTTAAAGGGAGTTGTAATTTTAAAGTATTATATTCCTTTGGTGAAAAGAATTGTTTAGCAATATTTAAATCTATTGCTTCAATACGCTCAATATCAATTCCCATTGAAGAGGTACCACAACAACCTACTATCCAATCACCTGAATGAGAAATATTAAAATGAGTATGATCAAAATTAGCAATATATGGTTTCCCATATTTATTTACACGAAATTTTATTTCGGAGTTTTTTATACTTAATTTTTTGCAAATGATATATCTAGCTAAAATATCACCAAGTAAAGTTCTTAGAGCATCTTCTAATCTATAAAATCGGCTTATACGTTCGCTTTTTTCATTTGAAACAGAAGCTAGTAATATGTCAATTTTTTTCTTGCTAATATTTTTATCTAACTTCACAGCATAAACATCTAACATAAGTAAACACCCTTTTTTAGTTTATAGATATATTTTATTTTTGAAGGAATTACCAGTTCAATATTTGATTGTATTTTTTAGTTATCTTCAAGTTTATTAACTCTGATAGAAATAATATATAATTTTTCCTATTATTTTGGAAGGAACTGCATGTGAAAAAAATTAACTTTTTTTGTAAAATAGAAGTGAAACTATCATAAGTACAGCACATGCTTTGCAGAAGAACAAAATGTTCTTCGAAATGAAATAAACAACATATGAAATTGAAACGAATCTATAAATATATTATATAAAAGTGAGGGGAAATTAGTTAGATGAATTTTCTATTAAAATTATCTAAATTCAAAATGTCAAAGGTATTGAGAATGCGTAAGTAAAAAATCTGCCACGGAACAAATTGGTACACAAAAAAAGATGGTACAAGAAGAAAAAAGGACATTAAAATCTAAATCCTCCTAAGCTAGAGTGTCTATCTTGTGATATACATCACGATGGAGGTATTTGTTAAAACTGAATTATACTTTAGAAATGGAGTAATTCTTCTCTAAATCATGGGAACTAGGAGGATATCCTAATGAATATGAGACCGTTCTTGTACTTCGAACGATCCGCAAGGATTTTGAATAGTGCGTAGTTCAATGTTTAGAGTGGATATTGTTAGGTGTTGTTGGAAGTGATTGAATATTTTCCAATTTTTTGTCCAATATGATAAAAAAGTTTATTTAATAAAATTTATAATTACGGCAATGATAGTAAATAAAATCATCCCAACCAAACAGGAACCAGTAATAATTTGTGTATATAATTTGTTTTTGTTATTTTCCATTTTAGTTCACTCCTGTATAACATAGTATTAAGTTTTATGTACTATTAGTTTAAATTAGACGCGTAATTTAAACCATTGAATTATACAATTGGTTTCTTACAGTTTTGTAAGATTACTTGCGAAATTGTAAGGAATTAATCTTTTGCTTTGAAACTACGAATGAAACTGAATTCTTCTAATCATAAGGGAGACAACGCATACATTGAGTATATATTGTAACTTTAAATGGTGGTTTACCCCTGTACATGGGAACTTTATAAATGATAGTTAATTCATTTGATGACATTATGCAATTAATAAGCTGGATTAAATATACCTTTTGAAATGATCCTGATTTGTGTATTTATTAAGAGTGAAGATGAAAATGACGAAAGAGATTGGATTTTTCTCACCTTTTAACTAAGGGTTTATTTTTAGAGAAAGTTTGTTATAAGAAAAGAATAGGGCATGAGATGTAGAAGAGAGGGGCTTAATGCGGTTGCTGAAATTTTTCCCACAACCGTGTTCGATTGTGGGAAAAATTTTCAGTTTATTTTTTCATACATTAGTGAAAAAATAAATTTTTAATAAGAAGCAGATACCTTTTTTTTAATTTTTTCATTAATTTTAGAGTTTAGTGTTTTTGATATTATATAGTACAAAAATGTACCAATTAATCCTAGGATAAGAAGCAATCCCCCCATATATATGGGGCGAATCCACTCTCCAATAATGATTAGTAACGAAGATATAATCATTGCTCCGTAGAAGGTTAAGCTATTAAAGGCCATATAGGTGCTACGCGCGTTAGGTGGTGCAAGTTCTCCTAGCATCGCCTGTTTAATAGGAACATACATCAGTTCACCGATTGTTCCAATAAACATGGCAATAAAAAGAAGTGAAATACTATTTGTAAAAGTGAAAATACTGAAACATATTGAGAAAATCAACATTCCTGTGACTAAAGTCCAGCGATCACTCCACTTTTTAAATAAGAATAATATAGTACTTGATAAGAGAACTACAAGAATTGTATTCTCTGTTCGGAGAAAACCCAATACCTTTGTGCCATCAAGCATGACATCTACTCCAAAGAATGAAGTCGAATGAAGTGGAATATCTTTTACAAGGCGAATCCCAATATAGTTTGTTAAGGATTGTTCCAAGGAAAAGATCAAAATCGCTCCGAGAATATAAAGCATAAACAGCTTATCTTTTAAAACGGTTAAATAGGATTGAAACATCTCTATTGATGAAAAATTTTTCTTAGAGTTAAAGGACATGGATGAAGGTGCTGGTGTATAGGTCTCTGTGATAAGGAATATAGTTATGAATATAGATAATAAAGAGATGAATGAAATCCCAATAAATAATTCAAACAAGTAGTTTTTGAAAAGAAATGCGCCAATAATTCCTCCAATTGCAGTTGATAAATTCCCTAACCAGTAACTAATTGTATATACAAATTTTCTCGATTCAGAATTAGTAATATCAATAATCATGGCTTGTGCTGCAGGCTGAAACATTCCCCCAAAAAACATATTAATGATAAAGAATATTGCGGTAATATAAGGGAAGTTAAACCAAGGGGAATTACATAGTGTTATAAATACATAAGAAAATAATATACCAAGTTCAGAATAAATCATTATTTTTCTTCGACCTATTTTGTCTGAGACATGTCCTCCAATAAAACCTCCAATACCTCCACTAATCACAATTATTATAAGAATAATACCTGTTTCAGTGGTTCCAATTTTCTGAGAAAAATAGATTGCCAAAAAAGGTATAACAGCCATGGAAATAAGGCTACCCAGAAATTGCATGGCCAGACGAAGTTTGATGTTAGGATGGATATCTCTTAATTTCACATAAATCACTCCTTATTTATTAGGGATAGGCCAAAATCATCTAGATGATTGTATCGCTATATCCTTCTACGTTAAATTTGTGTATTCATCAATAAACGTTAAACGTATTCCGTTTAAGAAGGATAAGTACGATTAAGCAGTTAGTGAAGATGTTTCATTATAGATCGTAAGCTAGCCTCTGTCTCGCTTCAATAATCGGATGAATACAATTTTTAAATACATTCACAAAATAATTCAGTTCTTTAAAAATCTTTGAGAATTGATAAAGTCTCGAAAAAAAATTGCCGGATTTGACGTCGGTATTCACTTCTCAATGTAAAGAATTGTACATGGCAATCTATCAGCCTCTTCACAAATTGAAGAGGCTCACGCTCACCATATAAAGTGTTTTTCTATCTTAATAAAATACGGTTTGAGTTCTTTTAATGGTTTGAGCATCGTTGATTTATAAAGTGCTTCTTTTGAAGTAACATACATAAATGTCGTACCAAAGTTAACTCTTATTTCATTTTTTATTTCTGCAACCTTTGTCCCCATAAAACCATTCTAACTATATAATTTAATTGCAGTATTTAAGATAGTAGATCTTTTTTTCACCAGTAGTAAACCTAACTTTCATTAGAAACTCCTTTCATAATAAATAACTAGTCAATCGGATTTTATTGTAATTTGTTTCCATTGTCAATGTTATAATAAGGGAATATTTTAATAATTTTAAAATTTTTGTATTGAAACTAAACGAACGGATAAAATTTTTTCACAAGTGAATAGTCCATTAAAAAAGCAGATTATTGAAGAAGTAGTTTAGTATTAAAAAAGGTAAACTACATGATAATGATGGAAACGAATATGTCCGAATCTTGTTTCAAAGTTCAATTGTAATTACCATGTTTATTATTTACATAGTACCAACTTCAGCAGTTTGAGGAAAATTGGTTGATATTGAAAGCATTCCTATCCCTCTATAAAAATTATAAAATTTTTCCTCGAAAACAAATAATATTATCTTAACTAACAAGAAGAAAAAATAGGGATAAGTATAATTAAACTACTGGGCTTATAGGAGAAATGTTATATGGAATAGGGGATAGAACATTTTAAGGAAAGATCTCATCATGAACTTGGTAAGCAAAGAATTAATTTGAAAAACATAATGTAATATATTGTATTTTCGATTATCGGGATTGTGATAAGGAGGAGTTTCTTGAGGGGCCTTAGATTTGAAATGAAGTCATACTTTTTATAAAAAGATGTGTATTGTTTTGAAAAATTCTAATTGGTTTAAGTATGTTCAAGCAATAATAAGATTAGATTACTTATGTTAAAAATAAGTATGTTTATTTACGGTAAGTTTATAGAGAATAAAGTTACAATTAAAATTAATTGATTTATATTTTCTGATTGTTTGTGAAGATAAATAATGTAATAATTAAATTGTTCTAAATACTAATAAAGAATAAGGAGAAAATATATGCTAGATATTAATCAAATTCAAGATATTCTACCACATCGATATCCATTTTTATTAATTGACTGTATTACAGAACTTGAAGAAGGTAAACATGCAGTAGGAATTAAAAATGTTACAGCTAATGAACAGTTTTTTTATGGACATTTCCCCGAGAATCAAGTAATGCCAGGAGTCTTGATTTTAGAAGCTTTAACACAAGTAAGTGCAATTATCATGCTCAAAAAAGGAGAATGTGATAAAAAACTTGGACTATTTGCTGGTATTGATAATTGTCGCTTCAAAAAACAGGTTATACCAGGAGATCAAATACGTTTAGAGGTAAATATAACACGCGTTCGTGCTTCATTTGCAAAGGCTCATGCTATAGCTACAGTAAATCAAGCAATTGTTTGCGAAGCAGATATCACAATTGCTTTTTCAGATCCATCATAAAGTAATTACCAGACCTGAAGAGAGAAAAATAAGTAGTGAAATTACTAATTTTGAAATAAATAACAACACTGTTGTCTTTTGATTAAAGTAGTTAACTAGTATTAGATAGACGGCAGGTATAAGCCGTAAAAAAGAAAAAAAGCTGCATACTGGGTCATTTATTGCCTTGTACAATTCAGTTAATATAAATTACCTTAGTTAGTTTTAAGTACGAAGATGTTTCAAAGGAAATAAGGAATATTACAGAACGAGGAGGTAAACCTAAATCAGCCGAATTACAGTTGGCAATATTTTTATTTTACTGAAGATGTAACTAGTATTACGTAATAGGGGATTGCCCATTGTTATTAAGCTCAGAAAAGCAAATACCGCAAAATGATAAAGTTGGAATATTCAGGTTAAAATGTATTGTTTTTTCGGGGTGAAATTTTTAAGTTGATGAGTATGGGGTAATTTATTAGTTTAGGAGAATTATTTATTTAACTAAAATTAGGATGAAAAACTAATTGATTTTTTACATAGTCTTTGCTGATAATAGAATTTTGAAAATACACAATGTTGTATGTTTCTTTTTTAATACCCTGCTTTATTTATCTTAAATTTTTATAATGTGCAATTCTCTTTGTAACTATTTAATTTAAGTTTTGTTAACAACAGGTAACCCTACAAGTGGTTAATTTTTCAATTATTCCAGCAGTGACGAAAGCGAGCGTTGCTTGAATAAGAATTATCTTATTTTTATAGGCTAAATAAGCGAGTAAGTTATAATAATTGGTCCTAAAAAATATAATAGTTTACTTTTTAGGACTTAATATTGTTTATCTAAGTCATTAATACATCAAAAAGTATTAATATTTAATTGAGCAACAGGAATTTTAAAATCTCTGTTGCTAGTTGCTATGGAAATAAGGCTCTATATTTTAAACTTATCGTTATTAAATTTAATAATATTATTACAATTGTAGATACATGACAGGGCAAACTTAAATTTAATTCTTTGCTATTCTTCTTTTTGAAGTGAATGATTTTCTATAGGTCTAAATGCTAATCCGCCAGATATTATGTAAAGAGCAGCAGGTATCAACAAGAAGAAAAAATCTATAGATAAAGAAATAAGTGCAATGCAAATCATTATTATACCGTATAACTTTTTGTTTATATAATTAATACTGCAAGAAAGAACTATGGCTGCAATTTGAAGCAAAAATACTATAAAAGGGCCGGACAACATATATGATATTGAATTGCGTGCAGCCGGAATGAAACCTGATAATAAGAAAACGAAAAAAGAACCAGTAGTTCCTAATATAGCCCCAATAAAGGCTAATAAAAATTCAGCATTACGTTCTTTCATTTTAAATTCCTCCAAATATATAAAATTAAAAAATATTATAACAATGCAATTAAAGTGCAATTCAAAACATTTTTTTGTATAAGATGTTCATCTGGAAAGAGAAAAAATTTAATTGTGATGCTTATCAAAATAAATATTTTACAAAAAGAAAATCCCTCTATTATAATTGATTCCATTCAATTATAATAGAGGGATTCATGATTACATTTGCTAAGAAAGTATTTGAGCATGTCTATCAGCGATTACATAATGAGGGTATATATCGATTTACTGAAGACTAGTTTATACTTCTTAGTTTTCTTCAATCTTGCGAACACATTAATCTAAACTAAGCAATTTTTTATTACCAACCCCTTTATAATTTATTTGAGTGTGTATGTTCAGTAGTTAACTTTCTACTTTATTTTACCTTAATTTGAGTATTTAAAACATCGAAATACCTAACAAAGTGCTTACATTATTGTAAGGAATCTTACAATAATGTAATATTTCGAAAAAAATGTTTATATTAATTCAGAACCTGTTTAACAGCAAAATGAAATGCTGTTAATGTGAGGGAAATACAGAATTTGATAACTTAAGTAATGGGTATAAATGTATGATGTCACAAAATAAAAGTGTAATAATATTTTTTTAGCTTCTTATTATCCAGTTTTTTTGTCATGAAAATTTTTATCATATTTAAACATAGAAAACACTATCATTATTTACATTTAGGATAATATTGGTAAGTGTTTATGATCTTTATTTTAAAAATCATAAACTAATATTTTTGGAAAAAATAGCATCTAACTCCACGTATAATTATCTTAATATTATAAAAAAACAAATCCAGTTAATACGGGATTCTGACAAGTAAATACTCTGTATACCTCTTTTATTGTTATTAATAATTGTATTAACTGTATATATAATTAAATTATTATTATGAAATTATATCCAAATAAAACAAAAAATAAGGAAAATTTTTAAAAAAGAAAATAAAAAACTTTCTCAATTTTATTGACTATTTAAAAACCTTAATATAGTATACTTTACGAGTATAAATGTTAAAGAAATACATAATAAGTAATTTTTTAGGGGGATTTTTATGTTCCAAGCAAAATTTGATAAACTGGTTCAAGATCATTTAAACGGATTTTCTGAAGAGTATATTACTAGTTTGAAAAATGAGTTTATGGAAAATCAGCTTGTTATTTTAGAAGAATTAATTCCAGAACCCTTAATTGAAGCTATGTCTGTTGAAGCGAAATATCTTCTTTTAGAAAATGCAAAACGTCGTGATATTACAATTAAAGCCACAGGTAATACCCCTCGTAACTTTAATGTAGTAAATCGTGACAGTATTTCTGAAAAAGGAAAGATAATTCCAGCATTTTTTAAATCTGAAGTGATTTTAAATTTCTTAACATTTTTAAATAATAATGAATCCGTATATCGTATTCCATATACACCAGAAGAATTTATTATTAATAATCAGCAAAAAACAGGTGATACTCATGGGTGGCATTGGGATGACTACACTTTCGCTTTAATTTGGGTAATTGAAGCTCCTAAAGAAGGGGAAGGTGCCATTGTTGAATATATCCCAAATACTGTATGGGATAAAGAGAGTCCTCAAGAGGGATTAAAAGCAGTACTCAAAAGTCGTGAAATTCAGAATGTATATGTTCCTCAAGGGCATTGTTACCTTATGAAAGCTGGTACTACATTACATAGAGTAACACCTTTAAAAAATGATTCTTGTCGTACCGTTGTGGTCTTTAGTTACGCATCTGAAGAAGATTTATCTAAAAATATTTCTCATGAGACTCTGGGGGAGATCTATGAAGATGTTAAGGAGTTAGTTGAAGTTTAAGTTTAAGGATAATTTATACATTTTTACAGCCGAAGAGAAGAGATTATTGTTTTCGGCTGTAATATTTGGACTTTTATAAAAGGTTAAAGGATTAAAACATACTGATGTAAATCGTAAAATCCCTTGATTTTAAGTTGTTCTAATTAGATTTTTATAGATGATTAATTAATTCTTCACCAGGTTTATAACAAATTTAATTTAATTCTAATGTGCTAGATAAATATATATGCGGAAATCATAAGTTTCAAAGTTACGGCTTTAACTTCAAGTGTTTTTATTCCATAAGATTAACAGATTTTCCTTAAACCACTCTGGGTTTATTCTGATGATGGAAGTTCTAGTGGAGTTTCTATTTTACCTGCATGTTAAGGCATTAATTTTCACGTACTAAGGTCAATATTAAAAACGTTTGAAAACTCGGAAAAGTGGTGGTATTTTGTTTAAGAAATTCGTTTTAGGTGTAGTATCAACGTGGATAGTTGTGAATTATTGGGAAAAGAAAAACAAACGTGAATGGATTAAGTGTAAAAGATTTTGATAATTGTATGAAAAGAAAAAAGCTGATTTTGAAAACTAGCTTTTTTCTTTTCAATAAAAAACAAATATATATTACATTTAAATAATTTGATTTTTATTGTTAATCACTATATTTTCTCATTATCAATTCAATTGGTCCTCTTGTAAAATGTAATTTCCAAAAATAAGATAAACACATTGCACTGATATAAAAGGATAAAGATAGTATAAGGGTTTTAAGTAAATCCGCATCTTTTATTAATCCTAAATATGAAAAAATAATTAATGCAAAGACATGGCCAATATAATATGTTAATGACATTTGTCCAGTTAGAATAAGTATTTTCGTTATTATTTTTCCAGCAAATTTTTCTGTGAAATATATACATAGAACAATTACTATTATAGCTATACTTGAACTGGAAATAACATAAAATATATTAGGTGGTACTGGATTTGTAGAAAATAGGGAGTTAGCAGTTTTTATACCTAACAAAGGAGTAGTTATTTTAATAAGAATAAAGGAAAAAGTTTCTGATATAATCATTGAAATTAGTGAAAATAATAATAAATTCTTTCTAACTTTAGATAAACTAAAATTTAGCCTCCCTAACCACATACCCAGTAAGAGAAAGCAAATCCATGGGAAAATAGGATGATACCCATGGAATAGAAGATTACTGAAAAAATCAGAAAATCTTAAAAATAAGGAAGGATCGTTATTTAATAAATTTGATTTGTTGACATGATTAAATATGATTTGTAAGATTTGAGATAAAGTTAAAATACTAATACAAGAATATAGCAGAGTGTTACTAGATGTAATGATATAAAAAGACGATATAAACATATAGAATGCATAATAATGTAATATATCAGCTCTCCATCCTATTAGATACAGAAATATCCCCAGTGCTAAAAGAAATAGGGCACGCTTCCAAATGATTTTTTGATTATTTTTTACGAGATGGTTATTTTTAGTTATGCGTGCTTTTTCCGTCATAAGAGAAATTCCAATTCCAGCTAAAATAACAAATACTACAGAGGCATTCCCATCAAAAATACTAGTTAAGTAAATCATCCATGTTGATCCTTTATATTCGGTTCCCATAGTTAGTTTGTAATTAACAATAACCATTCCTAAAATAGCTAATGCTCGTGCAAAATCAAAGCCCGTTATTCTTAATTTTTTATTCATGTTAAGGTATCTCCTTTGCAATTTTATTCAACTTTAAAATTTAATCCTAATTATAATGTTAAAGTTAAAGAAAGATATACGCTACATTATGTAGTTAGTTAATGTGGAATTTGCATTGAAATAATGGATAGAATTTACTTAATAATAAATAGTAAGAAGATAGACATAATGCTTTAACATCTATATAAAAATTAAAGGCATCTTTTTAACATAAGATGCCTTTAATTTTATAGAAGAGTTTAGTAAAAATAGGTAGTTTTTAATTTATATAAACGATATTTCCCTGGATTTTAATATTTTATATAAAGAAAAGATACTTTAGTATAGTGCCTTTTTATGCTTTTTTTTGAGATGAGTGATTTTCTATGGGTCTAAATGCTAATCCACCAGATATCATGTAAAGAACGGCAGGTATGAACAAGAAGAGAAAATAGGTAACTAAAGAGATTAGGGCAATGCTAATCATTATTACACCGTATAATTTTTTGTTTATATAGTTAATACTGCAAGAAAGAACTATAGCTGCAATTTGAAGCAAAAATATTATAAAAGAACTAGAAAACATATATGATATTGAATTTTGTGCAGCTGGAATGAACCCTGATAATAAGAAAACGAAAAAAGAACTTATAGTTCCTAATATAGCTCCGATAAGAGCTATTAAAAATTCAGCATTACGTTTTTTCATTTTAGATTTCCTCCAATATATATAATTTAATAACAAAGCAATTAAAGTATATTTCAAAGCATCTTATTTTTTATAAGAAGTTTATTTAAAAATAGAATTATTTTATACTTCCTATTTCTTTGACTTTGTGAATACATCAAGTTAAATTTAATATTTTTCTATTATCAACTCTTTTCTAATGTTTTGAGTGTGTATTTCAAATATGTTGCTATTTTAGTTTAATCTAACTTAAGTCTTAAAAACATCGAAATACCTAACAAAATTATTACATTATTGTAAGGGACCTTACAGAGAATGAAATTCTAAAAAGAAATTATGAAGTAATATAGAATATCTAGTATTTATAAAACAATTATGTTTGGGGTATATAAATATAAGTTTGAATTAATTGAGTGAATTCGATGGCTTCTCAAACGAAACAGACAGATAAGCTTTTTTAATAAAAATGAAGGTTAAGAATATCGTTTTGTTAAGGGATCTGCACGTTTTATGTTAGGATTAGTATCCTTTCAAATTACTAAATGAGAATTATGAAGATTAGGGGAATGAAAATAATAAAAGAAGACATGTTTTCCAAGGATAGAAATCTTTCTACAAACAAATAAAGTTAATCAATTAATTCCTTGATTTTACTGTGTAGTGGTAAGTTTCATTAGTAATCTTTTAGTGCATATATTATGTATAAAAGAACTAAAAAGTAGGTGTAACTTTGTTGAATAGGGATTTGAAGGGTAGTAAAGAGGATAATAAAGATATAAACCTTACAAATTTTCATTACAAATGTGTAAGATTTATATAGAAAATAGAACAAAAGAGCAACTAGTAAAGGCTAATTGCTCGATTCAAAGGCGGACGGAATAAGAACTTTAAATAAGTTTTGTCTGTCTTACTTATAGTATTGATGGAATGCTGAAATTTATTCACTTGAACGCAAATCAATTTTCTGAGTAGAAAGAGAGAGGGATTAAACAAGCGCCCGACTCCTGTGAAGACATTAAAGATTAAAAATAGACATGTGGGTAAGTTCTATGGAGAAAAAATACAGTAGACTATGCTAGAGTTTATAATGTAAAAGCAATTATACCCGAAGCAAAGTCTATAGATAGTACTATACAATATAAAGAACAGTACATAACATCCGTTAGGATTTCGTGAAGGAGACGGAAGTTGGATATTTTCCTTCTATATCAATTTAAATATGAAAATTGATATAGATCATTTAACATTTTATGAAGACCCCCATTCCAATATCTTTGATATGGTGTCAACAATTTATGTTGTTTAACCCAATCACGATTAATCTTTTTTAATAGTTGTTCTTCATTTAGTTGTTCTTTTTCTTTGATCGTCCAACTAAATGCCGCCAAAGCTTTCTCTTTTGTCCAAAAATTTTTAGGAGCACGTTTAAATTCCCATTCCCTAAAACGTCCTGGATATAAATCATCTAGCATTTTAAATGGACTATAATCCCAATAAATCGCTAAATGTTGTATTAATCTATGTTTCCTCAACCAATTTGCACTAAAAATCATCATTAGCTCCTTATTAGTTAGTTGTTCTTTTTCTTCTATTGTCCACTTTAGCGCTTCTAATACTTTTTCTTTTGTCCAAAAACCCTTTGGTACTTTTCGAAATTGCCATGCTTTAAAGCGATTAGGATATAAATCGTTTATCATTTTATAGGGGCTACCACTCCAAAATTTTCGTAATGCAACAATAAGCTTGTTTTTTTCAAACCATTGTATATCAATTCTTTGTGGTACCTGTTCTTCTATTAGTTGTTCTTTTTCTTCTATTGTCCATTTCAAGGCCTTTAATGCTGTTTTTTTTGTCCAATAGTCTTTGGGAACATTTTTAAATAACCATACCTTAAAACGATTAGGATATAAATCGTTTATCATTTTATAAGGATTAGAACCCCAGAAATTTTTAAAAGGCGTATTTAACTTATTTTTTATTAACCAAGTTGTACTGAATTCCCGATAAATTTGTTCTTCAGTTAATTGTTCTTTTTCTTCTAGTATCCATTTCAATCTGGTTAAAGCTTTCTTTTTCGTCCAAGACTTGGATAATTGATCTTTATTAAAAGTACCAGGATACAAATCATTCAGCATTTTTTGAGGATTCCCTTCCCAATATAACCTTAAAGGGATAATAAACTTATTTTTTGCTAACCAATTTAAGTCAACAACTTTCAATGCATTTTCTTTAGTTAACTGTTTTTTCTCCTCTATTAACCATTTAAGTTCCTCCAATACAATTAAAGGTGTGCTTTTCCTCCAGTATTCGTTTTTTAAGGAAGACCATTGCCATTCTTTAAAACGATTAGGGTATAAATCATTTAACATTATATATATATTTGCGTCCCAATGTTCAAGCAACGGAATTTTTAATCTATGTTTTATTAGCCACCCTTTATTATATACTTGAAGTATTTGCTCTTCGATTAATTGTTCTTTTTCCTCTATTATCCATCTTAATGCTTCTAATGCTTCTGATGGAGATTTTCCAATCCAATACCCCTTAGGCAAATCTTTTAATTGCCATTCTTTAAACTTATTTGGATATAAATCATTGAGCATTTCATAGGGGCTTCCATTCCAAAAATTAATTAGCGATATCGCCAAATTATTCTCTATTAACCATTTCTTATCAAAGAATGTTAAAAGTTGTTTTTGTTGTAATTTCTCTTGTTGTTTTATTTTTAATTCTAGTATTTTTAAGGCATCTTCTTTTTTCTGCAATTGATATTTATCCATATTATCCCTCTCCTTCCTAATATTATTATTGATGGGTACTATTTTACATGAAAAAAGCGCTTTCAGATAAAACTTTTTAAAATATGAGTACAATCATTTATTAAATATAAAAGATTGGAAGGATAAATTTGTAATCTGTGTGGGGATATGGGGGAAGGGCCAGAAATGGCTATTAACTTCTCTTTAGCTTTATATAATAGGATTTTAGGGTATAAGAATACTTTCAAAATTTAAGTTTACTTTATGTAAAGTTAAAAGGATGAATCAAATTGTATCTGACATATTATACGTTAGAAAATGATTCTAAAGACATAATGAATCTTGCTACAAGAACAAAGTTTATTCGTTTTCCACTCAAATTATTCAAATGAAACTATTGAACTATTCACCACCTAACATTTTCACGGGCTGTTTGAAGTGGGAAATTTCTAAGTATGGAAATCTGACGGTCTCTAATTCGCTAGGTTATCCTTGTATTTGCTAAGGATTGAAGACGACTCGCTTTATTTAATTAAGATTAATTCTAGTTTAAGTAGTACATTTTATTGTTATTATATAAAAATAATTTATTTTTTAATTTGAAGAGTGAATCAAAATATATTTTGTCAACAGGATAAAAGGTAAACATACCCAAATGCTTATGTATAAGGAAAATAGAAATAATAAAGGAGAATGTGTAATGCTAGAATTAAAAGAAAAACGAGAGGGAAAAGAAATTTTGGAAGAGGATGTAGATTTATTAAAGGTGACGGCACATCCAGTTCAATTACAAATTGTAAATGAGTTAATGTACCATGAAAATTGTAATGTTACATAGTTAATAGAAATATTAAGAATTCTGCAATCCACTATTTCACAACATTTATCAGAATTGAGAGGAACCGTACTTCATGCAGAAAGAAGAGGGTTAGAAATGCATTATTATATTGCTAAAGCTAAAGCTTGTCAGATACTCGGACTTTTAGGTTTATAGGGTAAGAATAAGCGTTAAGATTACTTGTATTAAAGCAATTATTGTTGATGTTTCATATAGAGTTGCCTTAGAGTGATCAACTATGTGTTTTGAAGCAAAAGGAAGGTTGATTCCAGAACAAATTATCGAAGAAAGCTGCAACTATTTTTTGTGAAATTAACGAATGGTTAGATTGCTATACTTTATATGATAATACGGGAAGGAACCAGAAGTTTTTGTTTTTAAAGAATTAAAACGAGTAAAAGCAATTATTGCTGATGAATATCGAAATAAAAAAATCTAAAGAAATCAGCTCTTATTTTTTAGGGGATTTATTTCGTATAAATTTATTAAGTAAAATAGTTATTTGATTTAAATCAGTATACAAATATAACGTCATTATTGGATTCAGATTTCAATTAAAGGGTACAAATTCGATGCGACGTAAAAAGGATTTGTTGAAACAATGGAAGGCGGATTTGCAAGTTATTCAAGAGGAGAAGAGGCTAAAGAAGAAGGCTAAGAATAAGAAATATAGTATTCCTGGTAATACAGCTGGATTCATCAATGGAAAGAATACTTATCGTAAAGAGAATGGGGTATGGAAGCAAAGAAATAAATGACGTGAGGATAAAATAAGTTTGATTAAATTTATAGCAATTATTGCAGGCGCTGCCGTGAGCTGGTTGGTGTCTTATTTTTTGTTAAGGAAAGATAAAGATAAGTCCTAATACACAAATGAACTCAATGAATGAAAATAAAGATACAACGGTCTATGTTAATGGAAATTCAAAAAAGAAAAATGAAAGAATTAGTTTTGATTAATAAAAGAGCTATCATCCTTACTAAAGTGCCTCCATGAATGAGACATGAAAAAAATATTATTCGTGTTCACTTCAAATCCTCATAGCTGTAAGGTCGGTTTTTAGTTTCTCTTTAAACAACCGAAGCAAGCCTCTATTTTCACCATATTTAGTTTGAGAATTAAATTGTCCGATTCTTTTGAAACCTACCTATGATAATTCATTTTCAATATCATTAGCAATTCAACTATTATATAGAAATACAAATTCAATGACTTATATTTTATGTTTTGATACGCTATAAATAGCTTGATTTGTTTTTAACTTAAACATATTAAGAGTACTTAATAATTTTTAGGAGGATTTTTTGAATGAAGTTATGTAAGGTAAAAACCTGGTTACCATTATCTGCAGCAATGATTACAATAGTAACAAATCCAGTAGGGACTGCGGCTTCAACGGTTTATACGGTTCAAAAGAATGATACCCTAGAAGCAATAAGTAAACAATATGAGGTGTCCATACAATCACTTAAACAAGCAAATAATAAAGCAAATGATCAAATTAATATTGGAGAACGTTTAACAATTCCGGTATCGTCAACTGCAAACGATTATGTTCAAAAAAATAATTCAACAGTTTCAACTAATACATATCAAGTAATTTACCAAGTGAAAAGCGGGGATACATTAAGTTCTATATCACAACAATATAAGGTTTCAATACAGTCAATAAAACAAAACAATAACGTAGACGAAAACCATATTTTTTTCGGTCAGCACTTAAAGATTGATACCGGTATTTCATTACAAGAAGTGGACTTAATGGCTCGATTAGTGAATGCAGAAGCAGGGGGAGAACCGCATGCAGGAAAGGTTGCAGTTGCAAAGGTAGTATTAAATCGTGCTAACACAAATGGTTTTCCAAATACAATTACAGACGTAATTTATGAACCCATTAAAAATGGTTATGCATTTACTCCTGTTACAGACGGTAGAATTAATCAGCCCGCTACACAGGAAGCAAGAATGGCAGTAGAAGAGGCTCTCACTTCAAAAGGAACAAATTCTGATTGGCTTTATTTCTACAATCCCAAAACCTCGACTGATAAATGGATTACAACACGTCAAACCGTTGCACAAATTGGAAACCATCTGTTTGCTAAATAAAATAATATTACATTAATAGGTTTCCAATAAGATAAGGAGAGGTTATTTTTGCGTGTAGTTCATTCACTATTAGCAATATTAGCAGTTATATTTTTAATTTGTGGTGTTATTATTCACGAGTATGTATTGGTGTTTTTGGTAGGAATTTGTTGCATGGTGATAGTAAGTTTTATAATTTCCAGTATACGTAATTGGAAAGAGAATAGAAAGCGTATTTCTATCGTGTATTTTACTTGTGTATTAATATTATTGCTATTAACGATATATCTTTTGTTTGTCACTTTTTATACACGCTTTTTGGAATTTTAGTACTTTTATATAAGCTAACACGGTACAAAAATCAAAAAGAATGATGAATTCTTCAAAAAATAATCAGCTCGATTTATCGAGCTGATTATTACATCCAGAAATCTTCAAAGTCTATGCTGTAACCTTTTCTTTTTAAGGCCTTAATTAGTTTTTGACCATTCCCTAATGAAGGCTTGAATGTATTTGAACGAGAAATACGACTAATTGTATTTTGATTTACTCCACTCCATTCCTTTAATTCGGTTTGAGTAATATTATTTTTTCTTAAAAATTTACCAAACTTTGATAATGGTTTCCCCAAGCCAAACATTGTGAACACTCCTATTCTTAAATCCTCTATTAATCACATCTTTACCAAAGCATGATTTTTTTAAACAAAAGTGTTAATAATGTACAAGCCCCACGCAATATGATGTATCAAGGTAGCCACTATGGTATCTAGCAAATTTATTACCAAAGTAGATACCAAATCAATTAGCCTTTGAACTAGCAAAGTATCTAACACGTTAACAGTCAAGATAATGCTATCAAGGTAATAAGTGTATAAACCCTATATTTTACCTAGTTTGTTCATTTTGTTTATAGAGGGGGCATTTAAATGCGTGGTAGGAAAGAAAAAAAAATACGTAAATACAATTCATTAAGTCCTTTCGCATTCCTTCATATGTCGGATCAGGTACTCAATACTTACATTGCATTAGGAGTTATGGGAACGATTTTAATCGGAGCAGTCATGTTAGAAAAATACTTGGTGCGACATGACTATATATCAGCAGCTAAATTTGTAAGTGAAGGTATTTATCACGGAACGCGAATTGGTGGAGTTTGCTTGATTGGATATGTATTTGTTCGTATCGTAATCATGTTTTAAGGAGGGAAGGGAGTAATGGGGATTATAAAGGAGTGGCTTCGTACGCAAAGGTTAAGGAATCAGCTTATGGAGGTGTTCGGAAAAGCAGGTTTATATACGGAACATCAAACACGCGGGGGGAAAGTATCTATTTATCCAAAGGTACATACTGTTTCTTCCTCAGCAGAAAGTGTGAGATATGTGTTTACCATACCAAACGGTTTAGATCCACAGAAGATTGAAAAGAAGTGGTTTTGCTTCCAGCAAATATTAGGACGAAATATTACGATTGAAGGTGATGTAAAAAAATTTGTCCTACATGTATTTCGTTCAAATGCTGGACTAAAATCGTACAATTATTGTTATAAAGAATGGAAGCCACTATTAAAAGATTACCGTTTACCTGTTGTGGTCGGCAGGGACCAATTCGGAAAAATGATTGCGTACGATATGATTGATTCCAATTCACCGCACTTATTAATTGCAGGAGAAACGGGAAGCGGGAAAAGTAGTATGGTACGTGTTGTATTATCCACACTTATTCAATATATGTCTTCTGAAAAGTTACATTTGTACCTTGGTGACTTAAAAAACTCTGAATTTCATTTTTTGCGTAGAGTGAAGCATGTAAAAGAAGTTTGTATGGAAGAAATCGAAATGAAAATAATGCTTCAAAAGTTATGGAAGGAAATCAGGGAACGAAGAAAACTTATGGAAGAATATGAAGTTGATCATATTGATGCGTACAACAAATTAAATCCAAATCATCAAAAGCCATATATCCTACTTGCTATTGATGAAGTGGCTATGCTTAAAGATGAAAAAGAGTGTATGTCTACGATTGAAAAGATTTCAGCAGTCGGGCGATCACTTGGAGTTTTTCTTTTGCTTAGTATGCAGAGGCCAGATGCCAAGGTGTTAGATGGTAAGTTAAAACTTAATATGACTGTAAGAATGGGCTTTAAATGTGATAGTGTAATTAATAGTAATATTATGGGTACTCCTGGTTCAGAGTATTTAGAGCAATCTGGCCAAATGATTTTTAAACGAAATGGATTAAAGAAAGTGCAAGCTCCTTATTTAGAATTAAGTAAGGCGAAAAAAATTGTTGAACCATATCGCATGTCTAAAGAGGAGAAGATACTCAAGAATTCATCGCAAGAAGAAATTCCGTTATTTGGGGTGTTAGATGATGAAGAGTAGAGATAAAGGAATTCTGAATGATTTGAAGCAATTTAGATGCATGTCCCGAGACGATATTATTGACTTGCATTTTCAAGGCTTAAAGAATGCGATAACCTGCTGTAATACGGTTATGAAACGATTAAGAAGAGACGGTCATGTTGATGCTAACGTATTGCAACACCCATACATTTATTTTCCGCAACCTAGTTCTATCAGAAAGACGAGTCAAAAAATTCCTCATTTCCTTGGTATTGTGGACGTATACAAACAACTTGTCTATTATGAAAATCCTAGACTATTCAAAGTTGAGCCGAAGTACGGTAAGGAATATATGGAACCAGATGCTTTTACTATATGGCGTAGGTCGCCATTCTTTATTGAAGTTCAAAAGTCAGTGTACAGTAAAAAGATAATGCAAGATAAGATAAGCAGATATGAGTTATACTTCCATAGTCAAGAATGGCATAATGAATATTGGCAACCGAAAACTTCTAAATTCTTTCCTTCAATTCTTATCATTACCGACAAATATTACGACGTTCAATCTCCTTATTTCCGCATATTCCAGGCGAATTCTATAGAGAGTTTTATGAATAATTTAGTAGTGAAATCATAAAGAAAGCCTGCATAGTGCAGAGCTTTTTTTTTTTCAATAATGTATTAAGTCATGTGTGATAATCGTTAAAAGGCAATAAATGCAAAGAGTGAATTTGAAGCAAGTTATGAAATAGTAAAAAAAATAAAAAAAGTAATTGTTTAAATAATTTTTAATGGTTAAGCGAATATCTCATTTATAAACATTGATATAGGTAATTTTGTTACCTTTCGAAAATGTAATGTTGACGTAATGTTTTTGAATTTCTCTTCAAACCAGAACAGATTAAGATTACAGTATCATAGAAAATCAATGAGGTGAACAATATGAAAAAATATATGGCACTTTTTAGTCTTTTAGTTGTATTTGCAAGTCTACTAGTTGGATGTGATATCAATCGTATGGGTAAAGATGAATATTACGTTCAAATTACAATGGATGGAAAAGAGGGAGTTTCAAAATCTATGGATGGTAAAGTGATGGGAAAGGAGTATGAATATACATTATCGGGTTTTGATAAGGAAGGTAAAGAAAAAGAGTTAGAATTTATGGCACAAAAGAATCTTCGTAAAGAAGCATTCCTACGTGTATATCACTCAGAGAAAAAAGGTGTAACAGCTTGGGAGGAAGTGCAGGAAGACGAGCTCCCTAAGAAAGTAAAAGAAAAACTAGGTGTGAAATAATCAGTTATTTGTGATGGTGGATTCTCCTACATAGAGGGTTCGCCGTTTTTTATTATATGTTATTTTTTAGTTTTTTATATAAAGCATATTGAAAAGATAGGGTAAATCTTCTGAAATGATATCTCCAAAATTAATAACTTGTACGATAACCTCTCAATTATCACTAAATCCATTCATATCAACAAGTTGTCCCACATATCACTTTGTACCAATATCTTTTAAAGTACGCTAAAAAATGCACTTTATCTTATCTTTATCTTATCTTTACCTTATCTTTAAATTTTTATATTAAACTTAAAACCTTAAAGTATTGATGTTTGAGTCTAAAAAAGTGCGGGAGATAGATGTTCATTACATAGTTTGTAAATAACCAATTAGTTTTGGAAAATTGAATTTCTTATACGAGGAGTAATATATGAAGGATATAAGTAAAAAACAAATTATAAAAGTGTTCCTTATTAGTATTTTAGGTTTAGGAACAATACTTGGAATGCTATATTTTAATCATAAAACCAATATTCAACAAAATAAAGCGCTTGCCACAGAAAAACGTGTATTGCAATATGAGTCTACCTTGAAAAAAGAATTAGAAAAATATAATTTAGGAGAAAAAACAGCAGTTTTATTAGGAATTATGTATCAAGAGAGTAGAGGTGAGGGAAACGATCCTATGCAGTCTTCTGAATCACTTGGATTAAAGCCAAATGAAATTCAAGAGACAAGCTTGAGCATTGAACAAGGGGTAAAGCACTTTGCTAAAATGTACAAATATGGAACGGGCAAGGATGTTAGCATGGATACAATTATTCAAAGCTATAATATGGGGCCAGGGTATATTGATTTTATTGCTAGTCAAGAAGTTAAACAACACTCGGAAGATTCGGCTAAAAAGTTTTCTAAGATGAAAGTTGATCAAAATCCAGCGATGTACACTTGTGGTGGAAATCAAAATAATTTTAGGTATCCATATTGTTATGGTGATTTCACATATGCATCAAAGGTGAATGAAAAAACAAAACTTATTGAAGAACGTCTTCGAAATGTACATGACTCTTCTAAATAAGCTGTGGAATTAAATATAATGATACCGTCAGCTAATAATATCTAAGAAAAAAACTAGTTTTTTCTTAATTCACATAATTTTCGAAATTAAAATCTATGGATGTTAATATTTGTTATATAATGTATTTGTCAAAGCATTACCCCTGTAGTTTCTATGATGAATCTGTAAGATAGTTTGTTTGCCCCGTATATTCATCTTAAACTAAAAAGAACTTGTAGAGATTCCTACAGGTTCTTTTTGTTTTAAGGGTTATATGTGGATTTAAAATATAGTTACAATTTTTTGAGGGGGGAAAGTAAATGTTTGTAAGAACAGAAAGATTATTAATACGGAAATTTGCGTTCAAGGATTGGCAAGCTGTCCATGAGTATACATCAGATATCAATGTTATGAAATACATACCTGAAGGGGTTTTTACTGAAGAAGATACAAGGAACTTTGTGAATGAAAACATTGGTAAAAATGCTAAGAACTTTCCTGTGGTATTAATAGATGAAGATATCCTGATTGGTCATATAGTATTTCATAAATATTTTGGTGAGCATACTTATGAGATTGGTTGGGTGTTCAATCCAAAATATTTCAATAGAGGATATGCTTCTGAGGCAGCACAAGCTACATTGAAATATGGCTTTAAGGAAATGAAATTACATAGGATAATAGCTACATGTCAGCCACAAAATATCCCATCATATCGAGTGATGGAGAAGATTGGAATGAGAAGAGAAGGCTATTTCAGGAAGTGTATACCACATGGGAATGAATGGTGGGATGAATATTATTACGCTATTTTAGAAGAAGAGTAGTGTCTCAGAACGCATTATTTAAATTGAAACTCCTATCCCTAAAGAGGCAAGTTGACTAACGTTAGTAGGATTCTTGCTACCAAAGGCGAAGTCCATTTCTACTATCGCTGACGTGCAAGACCGTGGTGTCTCATTACCACTCTCGTGATTGCCCCTATGGGTTCTTAAAATATAGAATATTAGAAATATATTATGGTAAAATGTGTATAACTATAAATTATTAAATAGATTGGAGAATACTAGAATGAAAGTACAATTACTAAGAATAGGGATATTGGCTTGCTTCATGATATTTTGTTGGTCCTATGAAGATGTCTCTGCTGCATCTACGTGTGAGCCATATGGTGAAATTAAGCCGAACCAAAATCCCTCTCGTCAGCACATAAATTGCCTACTAACGAACGCAGCATTAAAAGAAAATGTTCCTCCTGAAGTTGTAAAAGCAGTAGCTACACAAGAAAGTGGATGGAAACAATTCGATGGAAACGGCCAGCCAATCATAGCGCAAGATGGTGGAATTGGGATTATGCAAATTACCAATCAACCTCAGTTCGATCAACAAAAGTTAAAATATGATATTAATTATAATATTGAAGCAGGTGTTAAAGTTCTTCGTAGTATGTATCAGCGAACAGATCTACCAAAGGTAAAAGCTGCTGGACAAGAAGTAATCGAAAACTGGTACTTCTCTGTTATGGCTTATAATGGAACAAAACCTGCAAACAGTCCTTTGTATAAAGCTACCGGTCAAAAAAATTTAAATGCTTACCAAGAAAAAGTGTTTTCTATTCTAGAACAATACAGTTTTTTAAATGATACAAAATTGGGGCAGTTTCCTTTCAGTACAGCAGATTTTGAATATGATCCTAACACGAGCACAAATATTGTATTTAAAAAGAAGGAGTATATACTAACAAATCTACATTCTTCTACCTATTACCTAAAAACAGGTGATCAAGTACTTGTAACAAGAGAAGGAGTAAATTTAAGATCTAAACCTACTTCCGCTTCAAGTGGGAAACCGTTAAGTAAAAATACGAACTTGATTATTCAAGGAAACGCTGCATATGATGAATCTGTAGATAGTAGCAATCAGTTTGTATGGTATCCAGTTAAAACGGCAGATCAAAAACTAGTAGGTTATATTTCTTCTGCATATATTATGAAAAAAGTATAATTTTAAATCAAACGGTGAAGATAATCACTGATAAAGATATGGTAGTGATGGAAACAGAGCAAACTGAAACATTAATAGATTATAAAAATAAGGGAAGAAGCAAGGAAATTGCTTCTTCTTTTCATATACACATGGAATGAAGCAGACGGTTCTGTTGCAAAGTTTTTTACAGATAGAAAGTTAGGATGGGGTATATATGTTTACTGGTTCTGGTGCGAAAACTTCAAGATAATTGCAGGTAATCTCTAAATCTTGGACATACTGATACTATTACTCTAAAAAAGGTGCGTGATCAGTATGGAAAAGCGAAATTTATTCAAGTGGAAGCATTATCATCATGATATTATTTTGCAAACAGTAAGATGGTATCTACGGTACAACTTGAGCTTTCGTGATTTGGTGGAAATGATGGAGGAACGGGGCTTATCCGTTTCTCATACAACGATTATGCGTTGGGTTCATCAGTATGGTCCTGAATTAGACAAAAGAATCCGTC
>Ga0213824_1000417_pt1 | contig 33562 bp, 63 predicted proteins | sample MC6MC0906MG_FD_179892 | JGI IMG/M metagenome (GOLD analysis project Ga0213824, IMG submission 179892) | Enriched soil aggregate microbial communities from Iowa State University, Ames, United States - MC6-MC0906-MG | ecosystem: Environmental > Terrestrial > Soil > Unclassified | place: USA: Iowa...
ACAGTTGCGGCAGCGCCAGCACGAGCGGCGGTTGCAAAACCACCTATTTTACCAACTAAACCGCCAATTACTCCTCCCATTCTTCCTAATATAGAAAGAGCAGGACCAGCAGCTAAAGCGATACCACCAATAGCGATAACAGTCTTTTGTGCTTCCGGCGATAAATTAGAGAACCAATCCGTAACATCTTTAACCGCTTCTGAAACAGCAGGAAGAACATCCATAGCGATATCTAATAACATTTTCCCGAGTGGTTCTAATGCAATTTGCGCTTCTCTTAATGTCTTTTGCCACTTTTGAGAGAATGTTTCTTCTTGCGCTTTTTTTAACTTGTCCATAGCGCCTTTAGTTTCACCTAGACCACCATTCACATCAGTTAAACTATATACAGCTTGGTTTCCCATATCTTCGAATTTGACACCAAAGATTGAAACTCCAAGTTGAGTAGCGAGAACTTGATCATCCATACCTTTCAAATCACCAATTACCGATTTGAATACATCGGCCGAAGTCGCTTTACCTTCATTAAATGATTTCCAAACATCCTGAGTCTTTTGGGGTAACTTTCCAAAGGCTTCTTCAACACCTTTAGAACCGTCTTGCACACGGATTCCGAACTCTTTAACAAGATCGTTAACGTAATCAAGGTTATATGATCCATTAGCCGTTCCGTTAGCGAGTATAGTAAACATTTCATCAGCAGAGAATCCTGCTTGTTTAAATAAAGGAGCGTATTCACTCAGATTATCAAAAAGTTCATTTGAATAATTAAGTCCGTTTTGCGCACCTGCAGCAAGCAAGTCAAACGTTTCCTCTGTAGACAACCCAAATTGACTCATTAATTGCCCTGCGCCACGAGTGGCTTCATTCAGATCCACATCAAACGTTTTAGCGAGAGCTAAAGTGTTCTTTGTTGCTAATTCCATTTCGTCATATGGAACATCACGCATGTTTTGATAAACCTTTTCTAAGCCTCTTGTAGCTTCTTCAGTACTTTCGCCAAACCCATCTGACCAAACCTTTTTAACGATGTTATTGAGGTTCTCAGCGCCTTTTTCCGTCACACCTAAAGCAGCTTGTATTTGTCCTTGTGATTTGTCAAAGTCCATTGCGGTTTTGAAACCTAATGCTGATACAGCAGCTAAAGGGGTAGTAACGCCAACAGTTAACTGATCACCAATAGCTCCAATCTTACTGAAAGCTTGTTCAACTTTACTTCCTGTTTGTTCTGCTGTTTGCTGGAAACTTCGCAATTCAGCTTCAGCTTGTCCGTTATTTACGGTTATATCAACGCCAATTTGTTCGTGACCTGACATTATAACTTCACCTGCCCACCGAACTGAGCAAATAATTTATTTTTATCTGCTGCTTGTTTGATTACTTTAACTTGTGATTGTCTATTTTCGAATGGGAACTCTTTGAATGGTTTTTTACCACGATTCATGTTGTACATCGCATTAGTCACAACTGCTCTCATTCGTAACATATCATTTTCTTTTCTTCGTAGATCATAAATGACAAGTGTGAAGAACTCTCTTTCAGTCATATTCCAAAACACTTCTGGATCTATGCCGAAATCAAGAACAGCCATTGAAAAATCACGCTCGTCATTATCTACTTTTTTTCGGTGTCTTCTTCGCTTTCTGAAGACTTATAAACCTCAATAAGCCTTTTGTATTCTTTGAATTGTTCTTCATTCATGAAAGCAGCAGAAAGAGCTTCTAACACTGATTCAAAAAGCTTAACGATACCGCATTCCTCATCGTTTACCGCCTCTTCAATAATGTCACAAGCTCTTTCTTTTGATACCTTTTGTCCGCCACCGCGTAATAAAGCCCAAACTACCGCTGCGAATTGATACTCATCTACTACATTCCCATTTACACACATCATGGAGTAGTATCGCTGCACATTCATGTTGTATTCTTTTTCTAACTGTATTCGCATGTATCGAGATAATCGTAAATTATAAATATCCCCATCTACTATTAATTGAGTAGAGGGGATGAATTTTTGATTACTCATGTTTAAGATCCTGATGGTGGAGTTGGCACATAAGCGCGACTAACTTGTGGGCCTGTACCAGTAAGAGATAAAGAATATCCAGCTAAATCATCAATTGGAGCTTCTTCACTCAATTCTGTTACAAATGCAATACCGATTTTCTCTTTCATGCGACCTAGATCTAATTCAGATACAACAACTGGCGTTCCATTTTCGTATGCAGCTTCTAAAATGTCGTAAGCAGCATCACTAGAAGGCAAAGCGCCTGATACTTCAGTACTCCATTCTTTTTGACCTTGAATATACTCTTTGTAATCGTTATATTCTTTCGGCTTCCAATCAGTAACACCGAGTTTCGTCATGATTTCTTCCATATTTAAAATACCGCCCGTTTTAGTGGAAACATCGATTGTATCTGCTGTACGACTGACAGTGTGTTCTTTTTGCCCGCCAATAGCTAATACAGTACCTGTATTTAAATCAGCGATACGAACAATCTTTTTAACCCCTAAGTAAGAGGCAATCTTAACTTTTACTTCTTCTGCCAAGTTACTTCACTCCTTCAATATAGAATTGATATGTTAAACGAACTGTTCTAAATCCGTTCTCTGGATCACGTATAACACCTGAATCATCTGTTTTCTGATTCGAACACGTTAAGTTATTAGAAAGGATTAAATCCTCTTCTAGAGCTTGTATAATCTTTGCTCTGATATCGTATAAACGTCCGTTTGTTGGCTGTTCATCGACAATATAAAAAACGACAAGAGGTTTATCGCCAAATGTCGTTTTAGATGCATTATTTTCAATTGTAGGTATTTCAAAGGTTACGAAAGGAAACTCTATATCTCCTTCTTCATCCTCGTTATAATCAAATGAAGCTTCCACTCCATGTTGTTTTAATCGTTGAACTAAAGCAATATGGAAAGGTGTAAGCGTGTCTCTAATGTTAGCCATCATATCTCAACGCCTTTCCTATTTCTCTTGCAAAGTCATTTCTACCCTTTGTTACTGCTCTTGTGAAGAAATAACTACCAGGGATGAATCTTGTTCTTTTCACTTTTTTAAATGATTTAGAACGTTTGTCATAAAATACCTGTCCAACTTTAACCATATGGCCATAGTTAACATGGACTGTGTATTCAGCTAACGATTGGACGCTACCTCTAATTGTGCCACCTGATGAAACGGTGGGCTTCTTTTCGATTTTTCGTCTCATATCGCCAGTATCAACATTCGCTTCTGCTTTTGCTTGTGATTGAATGTCTGTAGCTGTATTATCAACGGTTTCTTTAACACGTTGCTTCATTTGGCTATTATATCTACCAATATTCGCTGCAAGTTGTCCAAATCCACTAACATCAATTCGAACTGACATTTTTACCAACAACCTTTTTACAAATGAATAGATACACTTTCTTGTAATCTCTTTTTTCAAGAATCTCGTACTTTTGATTCTCTACTTTGAGAATACGAGCATTAAAAGACTGCGGATCCCTGCATAACACTTTAACATTTGTCTTTGTATAAGAAGCTCCATATACTTGAGTTTCTTGCAAGGAGAATGGTGTTAGTAAGCTATCGAATATACCGATAGGCTTTTCAACCGGGATTTTATCATTCATTTCATTTGTTACGTACTCAATAGCGAGATATTCAACCTTTGTATCGTATCTCAAAAGAACTTCACTCCACTTCGATTGCTTCCAGTTGCATCTTCAGTGCCTTGTGTTAATCCCTTTTTAAAGTTCTCTAATTGCTCCGTATACGGTTCTAATAAGTTAGTAATATAAGAAGTTGAAATAACATCTACTGCTTCACTGGAAGCTCCTTCAGAACCTCTACGATTATATGCTGCAATCGTTACTTCAACAGCAATTGATTCTAGTACTTTAGGGAATGTAATCACCCCTACACGCAACGATATAACGTCACGTATAGAAGTAACCAATTCATTTAATAGATCATCCTGGGTAGTATCAGTAATTCCTAAACGAATCTTAATTCGTGTTAGCATGATTAAATACCAGTGATATCTTTAAACTCTGCGAATGTAAGCAGATATTCGTATGTCGCTTTGTCTTCAGTTTCAAATACACCTTTTTCATCTGCCCAAAGACCACCAAAATAGTTTGTAGCAACATAAGTAAAAGGTTTAGGTGCAATTACTTTATATACTGTTTTGCTTTTAGCTGCCATTTATATTCCTCCTTCTATTAACCTTGTGGCACTGTTGGCTCTGTAGGTTCTACGATTCCTGAAATGCCGCTGATAACAGCCCCAGCATAACTGTTTTTAAGCTCAAGTGAGTATTCACCAACAATCATATGTTTATCAGAATCTCCGCCTTTTGCTAATCTTTCACTAGCCATTTTACGTAATGGGCGAAGGTTAACTTGATTTAAATCAACGATAGTTAAAGCTCCATCAGGCATATGACGGTTTAATACGATGTTCCCACGGCCATAACGAGTGTGAATTACATCAGCAGTTAAACCAATGATATTTCCACCGCCTTGAAGTGCTGGAATCATTACACCTTTATCTACTTTGAATAGTTTATCAAGGAATTCAGCAACAGCAGCACCACATTGAACTAATTTGTCGCCACCTGCACCCTTTTCCCAGCATAAGCGGAAAGCTTTGATTAGATCTTCAGCAGATAACTTGCCGTCCTTAGGAGTGAATTTGTTACGAGAATTAATTAAGTTAATAAGACCATTCATTTGTCTTGGAGTTGCGCCAGATTCATCAGCTTTTGTACCTTGAAGCGCGTACCATTCGATATCAACTTTACCTTCAATCATACGGTCATTGATTTCTTGCGCCATTTCACCACCAGGAACTCCAGGTACTTTTACAGCTTGCGTTGAACCAGATACTTCAGCAGTACGTTGGAAGATTTGTTGGTTGTTTTTAATTAATTCACGAACAGTCTTGTTAGAAGCCGTTGCATCAGCACCTTCTAATTGAGGTCCTTTACGGTTTGCATCAAGAGCAGCTTCTCTCCAAGAGATTTCAGTGCTTGTTGCATCTTTCGTTAACCCATTTTGTAATAGTAATGTTGTAAATGGTGTATCCATTGGAGAAGCGTAAGCAATAGCTTCAGATAGGTCAATCTTCTCTACAGAAAGTAAATCAGTTGTTTTTTTCATCTATAATCGACTCCTTATTGTTTCATTAATTGTTTTTGAATTAGCGACAGGCTTGATACATTGCCAGTTTCATTTGTAGTAGGTAGTTTTAAATCAGCACCTTTTGCATAGTTATTAGCAAATCGTTCATCTACGCTTTTTTGCACACGCTCAGAAGCTAGTGATTCTACATATTCATTGAATTTAGTTACATTTTTAAGCGTGTTATCTAGTGAAGTTGGATCAATGCAGAAAGTAAGGGCAAAATCGGCATCGATTCCTAATTTATCTGCTTGTTTCGCAACTTCAGTTTCAATTGTTTTACGGGTATTCTCAGCTTTCATCTTTTCAATTTCAGCTTTCATACCTTCCATTTCAATTTGCTCTGGTGTCTTTTCTGTACGCTTCGCAATCTCTTTTTGAATAAGATCAGGCATTGTTTTAGTCTTGAATGATTCAACGCCTTTAGATACACCGCTATCGATACGAGATTGCATAACCTTTTGAGCATCAACATTTGTATCTAAGAAACTTTGAAAATGATCTAATGTGAATTCTGGAGCTTTTTCCCCACCGAGTTCTTCGCCCCCACCAGGATTTTCGCCACCTTCTTCACCTTCAGCAAAGAATTGCAAATTCAATCTATATGGTAATTCTTGTTCTTTCTTAAACATGTGTATTTCCTCCTATCGCCCCATTGAGTACAAGCCCCAATAGTTCGGTATTTGTGCATGATAAATAGACAGTTTAATGACTTATCTAGGTCAGTCGATGTATTTCTTTTCCCATTCTTTATAGGTCATGTTATCAATTCGTTCATAACCATTATTTATATTCATGGCTCGATATTGAATCTTAGATGTAGCGTTTATTGTAGTGGAACGGCAGTTAGTTAGGATGAAGAGGTGGGTAGTTCTTACCAACCTTAGCTTCATCCAAATTAAATACCCTCCCATCCATCTTCTGACATGCGCTACTAGTTCTTCTATCAAGAGTAGCTAAGAATCTATATTGTTTTACATTGTCTCGCTTATAAGCATCAGAAGTAGCATGTTCAGTGATAAATGCACTCTCTGTTCTTGCTAAACGCTCTGCTTCATGCCATTTAACATCAAAGTTATTACGGAGTTGCTTTGTTACTTCCTTATAACTTGTACCAGTAGAAAGCATTTTAGGGAGTTCATCTTGCAGGTATAAAGTTAACTGCTTTGTATTGCCCCAAACACGATCAGAGAAGTTTTGATTCTTTACCCATTTCTTATACAACGTAGCTCGCAATACTTCTTCACTAACAGCATGATAAGTGCCAGTCATTCCATAATACATAGCATTGTCATACAGGTTACGATAATATGTTTCCTGGTAAGTAAGAGATAACTTATCTTTTAATATTTCTTCTTCCATAGCTCCCATTTCATATAGCTTGTACATGATATTAACTATAAGGCCATCTAATCTTTGTAACTTATAGAAGCTGTAGCGTATCTCTGTGAAGTTATTAAGCTGCGGATACTTTGCAATAAGTTCCTGATAGTTAGAATATAAGTCCTTTCTTTCACTTACACTCATCTCCTGCATCAGCTTATAATACTCGATTACGTTATTCTTACCGTATTTATCGTAATAGTCCTGGATAAGTAATTCTATTTCAGCTAACTTCTCTTGAAAGAATGCCTGATACAGTAATAAACCATCATCAGCGTGTTTGTCAGATACCTTTATTATCTGTTGTTTTCTCTTGGTCCAGTACTTCTCCTGTTGGCTCTGCGTCATTTGGGTTCACCTGCCCGAAATCACCGAAACTGTTCATTTCGCTCATCTTTTCTTCTCGTTCTCGTTGTTTTTGTTCCATTTCTGCATCTACATCATCGATAGCAGGGATCATACCAAGTACAGTGCGTTCAGATAAGATAGTTGTAAGTTTAGTTAATGTATCAGCTAAGTAACCTAAATCAACCGGTAATGTACGAGTAAAGTCAGCATATATATTTGAACTTACAATACTGTTCATACCTTGTTTGATACGCATATAAGCAACAATACCTTCAAACATATCTCGTAATCCTTTTTCGAACCATGATTCAGTAAGATTCGCTTTAAACTCAAGAGCAATCAGTTTCCATTTACGAGCTTCACCGGATTCATTACCACCCGCGAAAGCCTCATCGTTTACGTCGACTGATTTAGAGAAGCGAAATATGTTCTTTTCTAACATTCCAACAAAGTATTCAAAGAAGTCTTTCGGCATCATCTTAGTTAAGAATGTAGCATTACCATTTGCATCAGGAATGTTTAAGATACCAGTTTCACCTTCGAATATCTTTTTGGCTTCTTCTCCATCTATATCAGTACCAGTAATAAGCATGTAAGCTAAACGGAATTGTTCAACTTCATCAGCTCCAGAAGAAATCATTCTATCGTATGCATCATTAAGATCTTCAACAGTTTCAAAGTCGCTGTGCATTTCTTGATTGTTTCTAAATTCAAACAATGGCACAATACCTAATAAGTTATCTCTGCCATTATCAACCTTAAATTGCATCATTCCATTAATATCTGAAGTAGCAGAATGATATTCAACAATTACATCTTTTGTGTAGAGTGTGAGTATTTGTGTATGTCCCTTTTCTGTGTAATCTTCAGATAAAACAACAGCAGCTTCTTTATGGCCTAACATATATGCATCCCACGAGTTAATGTTCGTAAGGTTTGCGTTAGTTTCAATAACATTAGTTTCTATATCCAATAAACGATAAGAGACACCACATGCAGCCTGTTGAGTTCCTGTTTCAATATCTTTCAAGAATACGTCTTGGTTATATAAGTACTCTTTAACCCAATCACGCTCATTTTCAGTAACTTCTTCTTCAATTTGATATGAGATAGGGTTACCAAATACATATCCAACCTTCTGATCTACGATTAAATTAAAGAAACTATTGTGTATTTTGTTCCAAACTTTAATCAAATCACTTTCAGGTTTCTTTCTATCATCAATCGCATTCTTTTCAGTTGTGTATTGTTTGTACTTTCGCAATCGTTCGTTTCTGATATCAATGAAATCTTTAATGAAATCATTTGGATCAAAGTTATTGTTTCTTATCTTAAACAAATGCTTCTTTTCCTGCATTGTAGTAAGTTTAATGCCGTTATTGTGTTGATATAATTCACTTCGCAATTCCTCACCTCCTTAAATGTTAAGTACTTTCGCAGTACTTTTAGTTTTCTCTGTATAAATGGCATATCGTACAGAATCTAATACATCATCCCATTCTTTCACGGGTTCTCCTGTCCTTTTATTCCAAACATACATAAATACTTCTTTCTTAAATCGGTCTACACGCTGTAAGACAGCCTTGAATTTCTCTGATTTAATGTATTTAGCTACTTCTTCAATACCGGATAGAACAGACTTATCAGCGTTTCTCGCTCGTAATCTTTCCTTTTTAAATCGTTCAATGTATTCTGGTCTTGCTGTATCGCAATAAAAAAAGATGTTGCCGTAACGCTCTTTCACGCCTTTAGCCACACCTACCCAGTAATCTATTTCTTCATGTTGTTTTGCATGTTCTTCTAATAGATACAGATTCTCTTCATCATCTTCACCAATAACAACGATAGAGCCAAAATGTTCATAACCCCAATCGACACCAGCAAAGTATTTCGTGAATTTTATATCTTTTAGATCAGTTTCTTCTATATAATGCACATCTTTATTGAAGTCTTTATATACAACTCCATCAGCACTACACCATAAACCTTTTATGTTACGGTCATAAAACATTCCGGTAGGAGTAGAAGCTTTAATACGTTCTCTGTATCTATCATTTAAGAATGTATTATCATCTAATTCATATTGAAACGCCTTAATCGTTACACTGTCATCTTTATCAATGTAATCGACCTTTAACCAATGTTCAGGATGATCCGGGTTCGTATCGACTAAAATACGAGCACCATCACCACTACAACGTGATTTAATCTCATCGAATACATCTTTATTAGCAAGAGAACCTTCATTCACATAAGCGCCATAAGCAGTCATACCACGAATAGTATCTAAATGACTTATCTTAGAATGACCAGTGCAGCAGACTAGGACTCCAAACAATTTAAAACGGTTGTATTTATCCATATGAAAATCAATACCGTATTTGTTTGTAAGTTCAATCAATACGTTCTTTGCTAATGTACCTAATGAAGCGCCAGCAAGAATATACTGCGGTAAATCTACACCTTCATTATCAGCAATTCTTCTTACTCGTCTTAATTCAGCAAGGAATAGATCGTTATTTAAGATTGTTTTACCAGTACGTTTAGCTCCATGCTGTATTAACATGAAGTAATCATTGTTATAAACGTAATCCAACACTTGTTGTTGTTTATCGTTATACAGTTCGCTCATGCTCATTTCTTAAACGCACCTTCTAACTTATCCAAGTATTGACCAATCTTATCTTCAGCAGGATTCTCATCCTTTAATTCATTTCTAATCTTATCTATCTGAGCATTCATCAGATTCAATTTAGCACGTCTTTCATCGTCTATATTAGCTAACTTATCAAAGTCTCTAATAAGGGAAGACAACGTGCTCATAGCTCTTGATTGGGCGTTTAAGAATGTAGCATGTTTATCCCAAGCGAACTGAATTTCATATTCGATTTCATCGCTTGATTCAGAAGACTTTTCTTTCTTAACTTCTTTCGTTATGTCACCCTGATCTGTTACAAACATTAACCTTTGCGCCCTGATAATAGCGGTATATTGAATCGTTATGTTTTCCCATAACATATCAATTGGATTCTTCTCCATGATCTCAGCAGCTAAATCAGCTACATCTTCAGGAAAGTGTTTACGGAAGAACCCATGTGTTACTGCATTGTCATTTTGCAAAGGAGCGCCATGGCCAATTGCGTTTTTATTACCCCATTTAGGGTTCTTGTTACCCGAATTACCAACAGCATTCTTATTATTAATGGGTGCGCCTGTCTTCTTTTGTGTGCGTACTTTTTCTTCTTTTGTATGCACACCTTTTCTGTCCCATTTGTACCTGGTCTTCCATGACTTTACGGTATTAACACTAACCTCATATTTCTCAGCTAGTTCCTTATACTTCATACCTTGCATGTAATCTTCTTGAGCTAACTCGTGTTTTTGTTTCACTTCATATCACCCACCACCTTCTATATAATAGGAAGTAATTTGTCTAACTCCTCCTTGTGCTAAGTGCTTTATAAAATAAAAAAAGCAGCGGATTCGCTACTGTAACTCTTCTACTATCTCATTAAACAACTGTTGTCCTTTTTCTGGATATCTTTCTAATCCACCATCAGCGAAATATTCACCTTCACTACAAATGATTTCAATCAGCACTTCACCTTTCTCCCACACTTGCAAAGAGAATGCGACACATGATTCGAATTCTTTTAATGCTTCTTCTCTGTCCGCTGTCGCTAACATAATATCCGTATCAGCATGGTCCCACATCACAACTGTATAGATCAGCACGAAATCACCTCAAAAGAATCATATTTTAAAAAATCAATAACGAAATTTGTTGTATGCACGAGAAATGAATACATATTCAAAATGACTGCCGATAATTATACTTATGTAAACAAGGTTTTTGGGGAATACACCGTCATATCAACGTTTGTTGCACTTTTGAGAACTTCCACTTACAACATCTTTTATACATTGTTGATTTTACGCTGTTTTCAGCACCTAATCACCGTTATTTCCTGCATAAACTTCACCTTGTTAACTATCTCTATTTTTCTCCATATAGTCACACACTCACTAATTATCTATTTGAAGACCAATAAACTTACAAGGAGAGATTTATTATGGAAAATAAACAGATAGATGATAAAAACAAGCCCGAACTACAGGACTTTGTATTATTTATTGAGTTGATCAACAAGACACTTGAATTGGTTGATAATTTAGCGCGTTTATTCAATTAACGCGCTTCTTTATTTTCGTTCGTTGTGTTCGTTTGTTTTGTTAGATAAATAAACTTATAACCGTTCCGAAGATTGTTCCAACTAAACCGTATTTAAATAATCGAACATTCTTTTTTAACTCTTGTTTGTATTCCGATTTATTTGATAGTCCAGATAATAACCAACAAAATATCGCCGCTATCGTTCCATACACAATTCCTAATAACACATCATGCAACATATTCCCCTCACCCCTTATCATCCCTTAACACTCTCAACTGCTCCATTTCCTTATCTACCATCTTTGCAACTTCATCCGCAGGTTCATAAGTCTTTTCAAATATATCTGCTTTACATGGATAAACTTCACCATTAACACCTTTAATGATGTAATCACCATAAGCACCTTTCATTCGTCCTTCAAGCGTATGAATTTCGCACCATAAGTTTGTAGAACGTTCAAAAGGACTCGATAGCTCATCACCACAGTATGTAATGATTTCATTGCTAGTTACCTTATCCTGAAACCAATCCGGTCTATTATCTATGCCGTATCTAAAGGCTTCAATAGTAACAGGTTTCTTCCTGTATTCCGCCACTACCATCATCCTCCTAATCAAATATCCATTTCATTCAACTTCACGTTTAATGTGTAATTTCTATATAACAAAGAAAAAAGCACCCGTTATGGATGCTTTTTTTTCTAGATAGTTTTGTACAAATTGATAATAGACTGTGAATATGTTGACGCCCAACTTTTATTAGAATCTAGCGTACTACTAAAGAACAATTTTTTTCCATTATCAAACTTTAATTTTAATTGATATTCATTATATTCATACTGGTTTTTAATTAACGACTTAGATAATACTTTGCATTTAAATTGCTTGTATTGATAATCTTCTTTTATTTTTTTGATAGTTAAGTAACCATCTTTTAAAAAGAATATTAACTCTATTTCCTCATTGTTCCATAAGTTTCTAGGATAAAAGAATACAAAGTCTTTGGTTTCATCATAAAGTTCGTTCAAGTCTTTTATAATTCTTAAGTAAACACTGGAGTCACTAAAATTTCGACCTCGTGCATTTTCTTTAAACTGCTCATATGTCATCCCCATTATTTCACCCCATTCTCTCTATCTATTCGACAGAAAACAGGGAAATCCTACAAAACAAAAAGCCATCACCTAAGGTGACAGCTCCTAAAGGGGAAGAGAGATAACAAATGGCAATAAGTATCTCTTCATTCAAGATTAAGATGAGGTACTCTCAACCTTCTCCAAGCCACCGCATCATGTAATTTTCTAGCTCTTATTAGCTACGCGCTTTACGTTCGGTGGCTAGGAGAAGACTAAGAATCTTCTCGTTTATACTCCGTAGAGTCGGTGATACGAACACCATTTTTATATTGTCGAATATAAAGGGAATCAATCTTTATATTCATATCAAGACGGTACTGCATTTTTCCACCGCCTTACTCTAGATAACAAGATTAGTAGGGGGACACGCGGACAAGGGGAATTATCCGTCTTATTATCTAGAGTAAAGAGGTGACTAGTCTCTTTACACCCTGTTTTATCCCAATAGTAAAAATCGTGAGTAATTACTATAGGTGATAATTCAAGTTACGTATACAACCATTTTATAACGTGTGACTTTTTAGAACGAGTTCACTCAATCATGAGCAACCCCCCATTCTAGAAATAGACACATACAGGAATACTGACTTTTATATCAATATTCAATACAGAAGGTGGATTCTGCTGTACTGATCGATTGATACAAATTAGAAACAGCATGACGAATGCGAGTTATCTCTACACCCGCCACACTGGAATATGTCATTGTAATTCATTCATTGGTCTTTTCGTCTTAACGCGGGTTCTTACCGCCTAGCCCGCCCTTTTTGCGGTATACGTTACCGTGACATTCTCGCATAAGAACGTTTCACTTATAGGTGTACTAATCCTCTTCGATATGCGGTTGTCAAAGGGCTTGTACCTATAATTTACCGTTATTTTCATTTGCAAAAACTCCCCAAAAAATATGCTATTTCTCTGCTTTTTCTCTGCCATTTTCAAATGATTCCTAATGTAGTAGCAATCAGTTTAATTGCACTCTTCTTCTTCTCATAAAAGTATGAGTTCTTCATCATCAGTTCGTTTTGTACGAATGAATCTTTAACTGGCTTATTATCTAGAAACTTCATAGTAATGATATTTCTTTCATCTTCATCCAAGATGTTGTTTAATGCTTTTTCAATTTGTTGCACCTTCATCCTATTTGTTACCCTTGAATCACGTAACTCAGGGAATAAACTGATTCCTTCTTGTTCCACTTCATTATTGAATCGCATCTTTAATGCACGGTATTCCTTTAAGATGCTGACTACTTCCTTTTGCACTTTCTTGTCATCGATTGCTGGTAATAAAGTTAATTGTTCCATGAAGGAATCCCCCTGTTTCTGAATTTGTTTTTTAACATCACATAAGGTACGTGAAATTTTACTATCTCTTTGTTGAATAAGGGAACGATGCTTAGTAAAGTAGCCCCCACCAATCTACTCTGCATGGTTCCGTTATCCATTAAGCTGATACCTTTTTATTCATAGCTTCTATCTTCTTATCCTCATTATGAATTCTCCAGCCATCATTAAAATGGTCCACTAACTCCTGATACTTAAATACATCGAATATCGTAACGTACTGATTATCTCCAAACCCTGGTTCTTTTCGGAATAACGTGTATTCTCGTGTACCTTCGTATCTTTTAATGACACTCACCCCTTAATTTCTTTTATAAATACCTCAACGCGTGGTTTCTCTGAATACCATTTACTTACCTTTAGATCCACTACCTGACTGTCATCATTCCATATGACCTTATTGAGTGCATCCTTCACGCCCTTCACGTAATTATCAACATCTGGCTTGGTTGTTGGTCTGAGTAATCCTTCTTCTGCTGCTAATGCCTTCTTTTTAGAGAAGGACTTGAGAGAAGGCTTGTACACCTTCACCTCAAGTTGTAATGGTCCTTCTAGTAATTTATCCGGTGCATACTGCGAAGCTACTAATCCTACATACTGTTTAAAGTCACGCGACTTACTCGGATCGTACATTTTAACTTCAACCTTACCATTTGCTTTCTTTCTCGCCGATGCTCTCGGACGACCTTGGGCCACTGGTTCTCCCAATACTGTGAATTTAATCATGCTACGCCTCCATTTGTCCTTTGCACTCTTCAAGAAAATCAATAACTTCCTGAACATGTTCCCTTGTTGTCATACTCTCCATTACGTATCCTGCATCGTTATAAACATTGACCTTATTCTCCGTAAACTCCATTCCACACATTCCGTCTGCACCTAATAACCTTACGTTACCTTCCATTCTTGTAACCTCACTTTCTATTCAAAGGATTATTTTATTAAGAATTAATAATTTCTTTAATTCTATTAAGCTTGTCTAAGTGATTATCGTTTAACGTTTCTCGATCAACACCAATACTTGCTCGTCTACGTGAATTCATCGTTTCGATATAGCAGGAATGTTTATTTTCTTTATCTTTAGCAACCATCTGAATACCCTCAAAAGATGCGTCACATACATACTTTGTATCTTCGAACAGCTCTTTCCAATTTTCCTTTAAATACAATCCCATGTAATACTCTATATCCTCGCCACACGAAACACTTAACTCAACTTCAAACTGATCATCCATTGTCGCTACAAGAAAAACCATATAAGCTCTTATTTCAGTTAATTTACCAATGTTCTCTTTCATTTCTTCTTCCTTCCCTGAATAAAAATCAATATTATGTCAATACTGTAGATACCCATTTCTAAGCTTGGAGTAGTTAGCTTTTGCTAGCTGCTCTTTTATTGCTTGTCCACTTCAACCCACTTATCACCATCTAACAACCAGCCTTGTTTATATAATTCTTCTAAAGTTTTGATTCGTTTCTCTCTAACGCTACAAACCATCTCTGTCATAGATCTTAAACCTTTTTGGTGCTCGGCTATTCTTCTTTCGTAATCATCCATATCTTCTTCATAATTCTTAACATATCGCTTATACGCGTTAACTCTTTGCTCATCCCACTTAGCTTCTTCCTTAATCGGCATAACCCAATGAACTACACCAGTATCCTTAGTTAAATACTCTGCCTCTTCAAGTGCCTTAAAATAGTCCTCATTAGTTGTCATTACTTCCCCATCTAAATAAACTCCGTATTCCATATCCATTCCCCTTTTCTATAAAATGAAATTTTTATATTAGTCTTCTTCAAGTACCGTAACAGTTAAGTAATTCCGTGCTCTCTTCCGCTTTGCTAACTTCCTCTGATAAGCTGGTGTTGTATAATATCGAACCGTTGCAGGAAGTACGCCCATATGTTGAGCACATTCCTTTACGGTCCCAATACAAACGAATGATTCACCTTTATAAACGACGTACTCCTTTAGGTTCACTGTAATCTCCCTCTGTATATCTTCTTGATCTGCGCTTCAGTGAATCCCTCATATACTGCAAACACTTCAGGAAACTCACTTAAACACAAATCGATGATAGTATTGTCTGTCGTACGTATATAAAAGTACTTAACCAATCCAATGTAATCATGGTGTAAGTAATAACTCTGAATCTCGTAATTGTATCCGTTAGCTTCCAACACTTCATATAGCTTGTTTTTCGTCTCATCCATATCGAACATGGATAATTGCCCTTCGATTTCCACCTGTTCTAACATTTCCCCATCCCCCTTTCTGCTTAATAAAGGCTATATCTGAAAAACTTCCCACTCCTTCGAATCAATAAGGCGTTGCGCTTCCTCAGGCGAAATTGTTACTCCTGATCCATCTGCATAAACAACGTAAATTGCTCCTGTATAAAAACCATCCATATCTTGATCAAGTGAAATCATCATATTTCCTATTGTTTTGCTTTTTACAAACTCACAACCGTCGATATCCTCTATACGAAACTTTTCAGTTGGTTCAGTATTTTCAATAACACTAATTTCTTGCGCACAATCTTCTAAGTTACTAGTAAGGTAATAAGCATCATCTACATATTGTGAGTTGATTGTAATTGTGTGTGCTTTAGTAATGATTGTTATCTTGCCGCCTTTTATGCCATCTTCATTCTCTTTTAGTTCATCAACTTTTATATCCATATCCATTCCCCTTTTCTATTAAAATTCAAATTTGGTCTTACTTAACCCCTGTAGATCCAAACCCGCCAACGCCACGCTCACTATCCGACAGCTCGTCAACCTCGACGAAATTGGCTGCTACCACTGGCGCTATGACGCCTTGAGCAATGCGAGTTCCTTTTTCAATTACATTTGCTTGTATATTTGTCGTTTTAGGTACTTCAGTATTATCAACTAGTACCCCAACTTCACCGCGATATCCACTATCCACAGTCCCTAATACAACTCGTAACTTTGTATTACGCGTCATACCGCTACGCGGTCTCACCTGCAATTCATATCCTGGCGGAATCTCAAAAGCCAATCCAGTTGGCACAACCTTCGTTTCACCTGGCCATATAATCGTGTCCTCTGCTGCAACTAAATCAAAACCAGAATCCCCAGGCTTCGCATATTTTGGCAACTCCACATCTTTCACTCGTTTAATCTTTACTCGTAAATTCATTTTCTTTCCCCTTCCATCTCACAACTAAGTTTTGTAATCTATCTCTTTCTTCCGTATGGTGCTTATAATGTGACTTCGCTATTTGTAATTGCGCTTCTAAATTATTAACCTCGCAAAACCATTTACTAGCTTGTCCTTGTTCGTGATTCAGCGCTTGTTCATACAGTTCGATATGTTCAGCCTTCATCCAAACACCCCTCCTAAAATCCCAATTCTTCTTCAAACTCTTTCCTTACAAATCCAACAAGTGGTTTTCCATTAGGGAATACCGTTACCGGAGCCGCGCTATATCCGTAAGTATCAAACTCTTTTCTGTATTTTTCCTTTTCTTCGATATTACGAGTTTCATATTCTACTTGAGCAGCGCCTAACGCCCATTTAACCTCTTCACAGTTCTTGCAATTATTTTTCGTATAAACAACGATCTTAGTTGCCATTCTCTTCAGTCTCCTTTGCTTCTGCTAATAGTTGAGTTACTTCAAAAACACCGTTTTGTAATTCCATCATTTCTTATCCACTCCTTTTAGTAGTTCTTTATTTTCAAACTTATTACCAATCACTTCAGCGTAATGTTTCATCCTGAACAAGTACCAACCGCCACAACTTAGCTCCATGTATTCGTTATAGTAAACTTCATAATTCCCATTGATATCAATTGACCCTTGGAAAGGATGATCGCTTATTTTTACAATGTCACCTTCATAAATTGGATTGCCTTTTTGGTCATTCACTCCTGTGTATTGCAGGTATTGCAAATGATGTAAAACCTTGAACTCTTCTTCCTCTTCTGTTATGTCGTATGCAACGATACCGTTAGACTCAAGTCCGAAACTTATATTTCCTTCTTCACCAACGTAATACATTTCATCTTTCACGTTGTCCCATGCTCTATACTTAATCTCTCTCATTCTCTCCATCTCCCTTTAACAGCCCCGCCAATTCCTCGCAACTCCCCTCAAAGAGATCGCGCCCATCCTGTAACTTGTATATGTGATTATCGATTAATTTGTTGATTAAAACGTCTTGCTTGTCCATGTTGCCTCCTAGCTGATTTCCTGTTTCTTTCTCTTCCTAACTGGCTTCGTAGCCGCTACATCCATATCCCACTTCATTGCGAGTATTCTTGTTTGCAAAGTACTACCGCAAATTCCATTTTTTCTAGCTTTGTCAAAGATTTCTTTAGGAATAATACGTTTTTTAGAGTTCAATTTTTCTACAACTTCTTGACAAGTAAGTATTGGTTTCGTCGCCGCTTCTTCTGGGTCCCACTTATGAACAATTACGCGATTTATAAAGTTTCGATATGAAATCCCATTTTGTTCAGCCAACTCTACGAATTCCTTATATTTCTTTTTCAACGAGACATATATAGGTTTTGTAATTGCATTCTCAATCGACCAATTCAGTTTATTGACACGTTGGTCTACATTGTTCTTCGATATACCGTTACGTGCTGCAATCTCGTAATCTTTTTCTGTTGGAACTGGTTTGTATTTCATTTCCCTGTCACCTTCTTTTTCCTTACTGGTTGTGTAGCCGCTTTATAATGTCCCCAACCGCTTTTTAACCTGTCATGAAAAGCCCTTGATTTTATACCGTTCTCTCTCGCTAATTTAAGCCATTTATGATTTTCCCCTTTATATTCATGCCTAACCGTTCCAGGAGGAGCGGTTAATGCTTCTTCTAGTTCCCATTTATCCGATCTATAAACACGATAGTATAGCGTTCTTGTGCTTATTCCGTTAGCTTTTGCTCTCGCTCGTTCTTCATCAGTTAACCAACGATTTAAAGCCATTCAGATTGCCTCCTTTTTAGCTCTATGTTTAATGTTAGGTGGAGTCGTTATAGCACGTTCTATATCCCAGTTGTAAGTAAACACCCTTGTTCTTAATGTTGATTTTAAAATTCCATTCGATTTCGCTATTGCAAATTGTTCATTCGTTATTTTTTGTGTTTTTTTAACTCTTCGTTTGTTTATTTCTTCTATAGTTAATACTGGTGTGTTCATTGCTTCTTCTAATGTCCATTTCAATTCATTCACTCTAGCTACAAATGTTTTATAAGAAATCCCATTTTTCTCTGCCTGTTCTACATATCCCTTATATTTCATTCTTGCACTTTTAAATATCGGTTCTGTAATAGATCTTTCTATTGACCAACCCAAGAATTGAACTCTTTGATTCACATTCTTTTTTGGAATTCCGTTTTTCTCGGCGATTTCATAATCTTGTTGAGTTGGTACAGGTGGATAATATCCCATCTCCATTCCCCTCCTAATCTAACGCCATAATTTCCGCTAACGATCTGTCTGATATATAAGTATCAATAACTTGAATCCGCCCATATTTATCCTTAGCCATTCCCACGGCTTCGCTCTCTGACTTCGCTTCAAACCATCTAAGCTTCCATTTACCGTCCATGTCGTAAAACTCAATTGCATACGTTATGACGCTTGTATCGCGTTGTAGAAACTTCTCTGAGGTACTCTTTGCTGCGTAATCAAAACTCCCAACTACATCTTCCAAGGTTAATTGCTTCATGCTACTTCTCCGGCTTTCTCTAACTGTTGTAATCGGTACGTTTCTTTCAACCTCTCAATGACTTCCTGGCGTCTTCTGTCCACTTCTTCAGGTGTAATGTTTGCCGCTTTGCAAATACATGGTCCAAACTGATACATACCCGTTCCAATGTCGTTCTGAATTACTCCCGTTCCGTTACATGCACACATCTTAATTCCCCCTTGTATTTAAAAGACACTTTTGTTTAGTTTCAAATATTTTCATTGATTTTATTGATAAATTCATTTAGCTCAGCTTTCGTTTCCAAATCCACTGTATTATCAGCAATCTCCTGTAATTTTTTAGATAGTGCTAATAAGAAATCTGCTGATACCGCCATCATTCGAGTTGTTTTTATTTCCATCTCTCATTCCCCTTTTTAATAAAATTAAAATTTGATAAGATTTATATTTAAAACGGCAATGCCTTTCTTCTGTAATCCTTTGTATCTTTGAAAACAAGCGCTTTAAAGTTGTTGAAGATACGCGATACAATTCGTTCATCATATGCACCCTCTAAACGCTCTCCAGTAAGGTTTGTCGTGAAGATAGTAGATTTACCTTGCCTACCATCGAAAACATCGAATAACACCCTATTAATGAAGTTTGTCGCTTTTGTATTGGCATCTAATGCACCTAACTCCGCTCCTAAATCATCAACTATTAATACTTCTGCTCTTACTAAACTTCTAATGATTGCGTCCTCAGTTAAGGTTGAGTCTTTACTGAACGTACTTTTTATTTTCCGTAGTAATTCGCCGACTGTAACGAAGACAACTGACTTCCCTGCTCCTGCAAGCTGATCCGCCATAGCGTAAGCAAGATGTGTTTTCCCCGCTCCGCAATTCCCAGCCATAATCGTGTTAAATACTTTACCGTTGAGGTAATCTGTAGCGATGACCTTTGCGAGTTCAAGGTTCTTCGCTCCTTCATCGCTAGTAGGTTGATAGTTATCAAAGTTCGCTTTCTTAATGTTGCTATCAGCAATCATGCTTTGCTGGTGAAACATGAATTTCTTCTCATTCGCTTTATCTGCATCGTATTTCGCTTGTTCTTGTTGCTGAAGCTTCTTACTTTCGTTCTCAAGGAAGCATCGAGGGCAAACAACTTGTCCACCGAACTTCATCTTATTCATGCCATGCGTATCACACACATCAGAATCCATAGTCATATTCACCTTTTTGGCTATATCGGTTGGTATTGCTGCCGCTGCTCTCTGCATTGATCTTCGCTCCTTTTTTAGAATTCATTTGGATTGTTAACTGATCAAACTTTTCACGTAGCTTTTTAGGAGATAAGATATTCCCTTGCCAAAATGGATCTGCTTGGCACCAATCAATAACATCCTTAATCTCTTGTAATTCACGGTCATCCTTTTCGCGCATTAATCTAAAGTCATTAGCCCAAGAATCGAAGTTAGGCTCTTTTTGTTTAGGATTATTACCTTTAATTTTTTCAAACAAATACTTAGCCCCGTTGGTGTCGCAAGTTTCAAACTTGTGACGAGAAGGTTTTTCTTTCTTCTTTTTATCTACATCTAATTCTTTATCTTCTTCTATATCTGTATCGTCACGTGACGTCATGGAAACATCACTATTATTTTGTTTATTAGTATTTGGTTTATTAGTACTTAGTTCTTTAGTACTTAGTAGCAGTGGATTTTCCACTAATGGTTTGTCCACTAGTGGTTTTTCCATTTGTGGATTTTCCACTAGTGGATATTCCCCTTGTGGAACTTCATATATAATCATTTCCCATCTAGCAATCTTTCCTTTTTCGTTTTTCACAGGATATCTCTTTACGTATCCATGTTCTTTTAATTCTTTTATGCCGGATTTCAGGCTATCTAATTTGTCTTTTGAATGAGTAGCGACTTCTTCCATATAAAAGACCCAGTCATCAGGGAGTGAAAGGATATATGCTAGGATTCCTTTTGCCTTCCAAGTTAAACGTTCATCACGAAGCCCTGTATTATTAATTGTTGTATAGTTTTTGTCTTTGCTTACTCTAAAAGTTGCCATTTAGTTCACCTTCTTCATCCAACATTCATAACTTGCACGATCTTCCATGCCTGTGAATCGAATTTTGTCCTTTCCTTTAAACTTTCCGTCGTTATAAAATGTCTTTTCTGCTCTGTACACTTTTGTTATTGGCGTTACGTAGTCATAACCTCTTGCTTCTAAATCACGAACTGCTGTTAACATTTCCTTCATTGATCCACGTCTTACAGGTACTTGAAACATCAAACTTCACACCTTTCGCATTTTGCTATACCGTTATTTACTTCCAAAACCTTATATCCGGGATAACGCTTTGGTATGCGATTGATATACCTGCAAGCGTTCCTTATAATTTCTTGTTCATTCTTTGCGCCCTTATAAACCCATGCTGGAAGGACGACGTTAGATATTGTTTGTTGATTCAGCATGGGTTGTTACCTCCTTATCCCGCTTGGCTGTATTGTTTTTCCCATCCCATTAACACTTCAATTGCTTTTGATGCAATCTGTGAGCTAATTTCACTTAAATTGTCAGTTCCGATGTTACCTTTCAATGTATCTTCAATAGTTTGTTTTTCTGTCTTTGTTAAAGCTGAAATGTGCGCTATTTTCGCGTGTATCATCTTTAACTGTTTCTCGGATGCTTTACCGTTACCGCCACTTCCTTGCGGTTTGTTTGGCGTTTGTCCACTATTACTCTTTTGATTAGGCTTGTTACCTTTTCCATAAGTAGCGCCGTTTCCATCATCATCTTCACCAGTATTTAAGCTAAGGAATGCTGCTAAGGAATATCGACGAGCATATGTGATACAACTTCCTACTGCTTGCGGATCGTTCTTCACTGGCTTCATTGTTAGTTCGTCCGACTCTAGCCATTCGCCACTCTCATGTAAGAGAAGTGTTTTTAACGTTACGTTTTGACCGTCACCACTTGGTATTTGCATAATGCTTAATCCGTGCTTAGAAAGGATTGGTCTAATTTCATCTATAATCGTGTCTAGCGTTGCGTAATTGTTTTTAAAGAAAGGATTGTCAGCATCCTTTGCGATTTTGTTAACTTCTGAATTGAACTTCACTAACGCTTTAGCTAGTTCTGTAATCGTTTCGCTCTTATTCATCGGATTCTCACGCCTTCACTCTGACGTAATGTAATTCCATCCCACTGCATTCCATCTTTAACCGCTGCAAGTAATAACTTCTTATCAACCTTAGGTGGTTGAGGAATCATGTATTCCGGTGGTACTACTGCATCTTCTGCAATGTCTAAACTTGCTGGATTCTTTTGGATACCTACTGTTACGATTGTTCCTTTGATTCGTTTTAAATCAGTTGATACCATTTGTTGATACAAGTAATCTTTTAATCCCTTACAATTGTTTTCTATTGCCTTTCTACGATCTGCTAATCGCTTTTCTTCTGCTTTGATAGCATCTACATCAGCTTCAAGGTTGCGAATTACTAACGCTGTGTTTTGCACTTTATCCTGGATACTTTCCTCGATTGCTTGTAGCGTATCTGCTAACGCCGATGGATCTACGCCATCCTCAATCATCATTTGTAACTCTCTATAATTAGAAGTAAGTTCATATAATTTCATTTTCATATCCTCCTAGAAAGGCATATCGCCATGTTTTTTATCCGTTAACACTGTGATTACATAATCGATATCAAGCTTTTTCAGCTTGTCCGTTTCCTTATCGGACATTTCTTTTAAAGCCTTTACCGCATGGCTTACTTGAATCTGCAAAACATCTTTCATCTCCACATTCCTCCTTATTTACTTGGAAGAAACGACTGTGTTATAATATAGGTACAAAATATTGAGTCGTTTCACGAAACAGTCGATTAGGGGTAATCGGCTGTTTTATTTTGTTTTGATTCCTTTTCCCCAGCATTTATATGTAGGGATGATTGGCATAAACTCGACAATGTCTGCTTTCCATTCAGGCGGTTCACCTTCAAAACGACTTTCCACTTCATAATGTTCGAATCTGCATAAGTACTTGTTTCCTTCGATGTCCTTGCAATACGTTGGTTCGAAACATGGTGACATTTAAACTCTCCTTTCTTGATGCTTTCGAGCATCGGAATATCCAGGAACCCATTTGTTAGGTGGGGAATACCAGTAGATTCCTGAATATTCCGACAAGCGAAGGCTTGTCCTAAGAAAGACGTCTTGGCGATGACCTGCGATGTATTATGGTGCGGCTCCCCTTTTAAGGATCGTGGCTCACTCTCGCTATTTCTTCCCTACCTGCTAGCATGGACTAACCATGATAGCAACGCTCTTAGCTTAAAGGGCTTCGAAGTTTTTGCTTCGGTCGCTAAGACGACTTGTATTGATTTAGGTATTACGAAAGTCCTTACAATTACGCGTACCTTACACCATTCCCACCATTCGTGTATTGCTTTTTTCATTTGTCCTTTAAAAATCATTTCCCATTTCCCCTTTATCAGTTATTTAGCTAGAGTAATAAACTCCTTATGCATTTCCTCAACCTTATCTGTGCTGTTATGTATCTCTCTAGCTCTTAAATCCTTTATGATCCACAAGATTTCCTTTTGTTCGTATTCATCACGCTGCTGTTTATCCATCACTTTTCATCCTTCATAAACCTTTTGTCTATCCGATCCATCAGATATATGAATCCTGCAAGTCCGATGACTGAAACCAGTATCATTAAATGTGAGAATGTGCTTTCTTCCATTGTTTACACCGCCTTCTGTTCATTTTCTTTCTTCAGTCGGTCTATGATGTAAGCTTGTCCTTTTGGTGTTACGTATGTTGTTGTCCATGTGAATGCTTCACCATTTGGTTTTTTCTTAACGCCTTGTGAAACCTCGAATAGTTCTCTTTCGCAACCTTTTTGTGTAGGTTCTGTTGAGTTTTTAAATAGTAAGCCCCACTCACGTAATTTATCGAATAATCGTTTCTGTCCGATTTTGATACCCTGCTTCATAGCTAGCTTTGCAACTTCACCAACTTTTAGTGTTTGGTCTGATTGCATACATGCTTCAGCGAATGTTACAAGTGGTTGTTGCTGTACGATTTGCTGTTGTGCTGCTGCAAGCTTTTCTTTCTCTTCTTTTAATTTAGTGAGAAGACCGATTGCGAAGTCTGGATTAGTTACCGCTTGTTCCAGGACTTGATCTGTCATGTATGCTCCGTGTTTTCTAATAGAAGGAAGCACTTCACTTGTTACCCACTTTTTGAATGCTTTCGCTTGTGGTTTGCGACTTCTAAGTATTAGCGAGTAAAGACCTGATTCGTTAATCGTTTGTAATTGTTGCGTTCCGCCAAGGGTCTCCATACTATGGATACCCTTTTCGTCACCGTCTAATAATGATATGGATGATGACGAATTCTTGATTTCTAGAATGTCACAGACATCTTTTGCTACAAACCATGCATCTTCACCTTGTATCACTGTTCGAACTTGTCCGAACTCTTTATTGTTGAAAACTTGTAATTGATTCATTTTCTTTCCTCCTCACCGTTCACGAAAGGTGAACACTTAGTTAAAAATAATAGTTAACTTTTCGTTAACCTTCTACTAACTCGTCTACCGTAACGCCATACAATTTAGATAGTAAACCTAATCTGTATAAACTCGGTTGCCTCTTACCGGACTCAAGTTGTGAATAAGCAGATTTCGTTGAGTATCCAAGATAATCGCCAACATAAACCTGGCTATAACCACGATTCTTTCGTAACGCTTTGGCTTTTTCTATATTTAATTTCATGTTTATCACCTTTGTTCGTTTCGTTAATTTGATTATAACAAGACGTTCACTTTTTGTGAACCCCTAAATTTATTTTTTTCTGGAAAACTTAAAAAGGTTGTCTTTGAGTGAACTTTTCTGTTACATTTTAAATATATTGAATATTAATATTCAATATATAAACACAAAAGATAGTGGTTTATGTGATCGTTATAAAGGGGAGAAAACAAATGAATCACCAACTAATTAGCAAGAGAGTTAAAGAAATCAGGACTGAAATACTCAAAATGAGTCAATCTGAATTCATTAATGCACTTGGACTAAAAAGTAAATCAGCAGTTTCTATGTGGGAAAACGAAGAAATGGATAAATGTCCATCTAGAAAAACTTCTTTAGATATAGCAAAACTCGCAAATGTATCTGTAGCTTATGTATTAGGAGAATCTGATGAAAAAAATCCTATCACAAGTGCTCAAGATGAATTCGAAGAACTAATAACTCAATTTAGAGAAAAAGACCCAGAAAAACAAAAAGAGATTATGAAATTATTTAAAGACTTAATGAAAATAACAGGCGATTGATAGCTTTAGAAGCTACCGATCGCCTGTTTCATTTTTAACATGATTTCAAGAGATTTTTCGTCGCCTTCGTGCGCCGCTTTCATAACCTCTAATAATTGTGATTCGAATTCCGCTACTTCTGTTACTACCACGTTTTCTAATTTCTCTTTTTTCATCCCTGAAGCCCCCATTTTTATCTATGTAATTTGTGAATAGATTCACAAAGATTGCATTTTAGCTTATTTTTTCAAAAACGCAATTTCTCCGTAAAGCAAGAATGACACCGCCTATTAAATAGACGATGTCATTCTATAAATATATTAAACTTTTACCAGCCGCCGCCGCCAGGATCAGTCATCATGCTGACTTCTGGTTTTTCGACTGATATTTGTTTATCTTGTTCCTGCTGAATGTTAGTATTACTGAATGTAAATACTCCCAAAACAGCAAGAACAGAGATAACAGAAAGTATTTTTTTCATTTTTATCACCCAAGTATATTATACCATTTTTTCAATCTATACCCAAGTGAATTTTAGGTAATTTAGCATAAAAATTATTACTATTTGCGATAAACATTTCTAGTGATTTCTCTATAATTCTTATGTCTTCTTTAGCTAGCCCTAAGTAAAAAGTAGAAAACTCATTTAAGGAACCTTTTTCTTCTTTTATCTTTTCTAAGATAACAAGCGCTAAGTCGTTATTCCCTTTTCTAATTGCAAGGAAAGCTTGCTCAGGAAGATCAAGATCTCCATATAAACCATTTAAATCTTTACTATGGTAGATTTTCAAGAAGTTAAGCGTTCTTTCAATCGCTCTTTTCTTCCTTTGAATTTCCTCATTAAACGAACTCTCCAGAACATGTAACGCTTGTTCAAAATGAAACTTTGATTGCGTGTAATTTTCAAAGATATAAGACTCTGCAATATTATAATGAGCATTGGCCTTTTGAATTTTGAAATTTGGTTCGCTACTACATATTTCTAATAATTCGAATGAGTTTTCACGTGTCTCTAACACTTTAGCATCCATCAATAAAACAGCATTCATCCCTTCTTTTAACCTTATAGAAAAACTCGTACGAAGGAACTTATTTGTAACCTTAGACAATCTTTTTTCAATCTTCTTCATTCGTTTAAGTAACATTCTATAATCACGTAGTTGGTATGCCGTTTGACATCTAAGGATATCAATTAAAACTTCCATCTCTTTGCTACTTGTCTCAAAACGCTTTTCCTCTAACAATTCATCAAAATCTTCTAGACTAAATTTTTCTCTTTCTGTATTCCTGCGATAAATTAATTCGTATACACCAATCCATTCTTCATCTTTTCCAGAAGTATACTTCTCTTCATTTTTCTCTTTTTCTTTTCTTTTTGTCTCAACTCGTTCTTTCTCTTTAGATATCAATCCATGTAACATTTCGAACTCTCCGCGGAACGAAAAATATTCCATTGCTTCTTTGATATTTTCCGGCTTCGCAAATTGTAAATACTTTTGGACAAGATCTCTTCTTAATACATGATCTTCGTATAAACGTATTAAGGTTTTCGATAAAAAACAAAAACTAATTTGTGTATGGCCATTGAAAACCCTTGAAACATTACTTGGTGACACTCCCCATATTTCCGACAACGCCTCGTTAGTAATTCCTGCTGCATATAAATCATTATGAAGCTTGTTCATTAACGCTTGCATTAACTTTTGTCCCCCTTATTGGACAAAAAAGACACGTTACCCCTAGGTTTTTACATTTACAGGAAAACGTGTCAATATATCTAGGTTGTGTGTTATAATTATGTATGAGACTTATGACAAGTGTTTTCCCTAGCTGGCTTAGGGAGGACGGTGTAAGAGTGTTACCAGCACTACTTACACAGTTGTAGGTCTTTTTTTACGTCCGTTTTTTTGTTACTTTCATAATACCACAACTTTCCCAACATTCAGTCATACGATTATCAGACAATTGTTGAGAAAGTTTAAGAAACGCTATATATCAACGTTTCTCATGTTTTACGGAATAAAATATGCAATTGTGCATTTAGACGTTTTAAGAACCCATATGCATATTTTACCACTATTCACTCAAAAAGAGAACATAGGTTCTTGTTTTTATTTTTAGTAAGATTAATAATTTATCATTATGCTACATTTGACAATAAATCTATCATTTATAGTATATCGATATTCTTATAACTATACTTATAGTATGAAAACTTTAGGTGAAACTTTAAAAAAACTTAGAAAAAGTCGTTCGTTAAGACAAGCGGATTTAGCTCATGATCTAAATCTTAGTAGAAGCCAGATCAACAATTACGAAAATGGTTTTTCTGAACCCGACCTAACGACAATGTTTCGTCTCGCCTCCTATTTCAATGTAACGTTAGACGTGCTTACCGGACGCACTGACGCTACAGATGATGAAATGCTACATAATACTCTCAATGGTGTTCAAAAAACGTATGGAGCGTTATCTGAAAGTCAAAGAGAGAGTTTCTGCAAACACCTTGACCATTATGTGAGATTCTTAGGTGAGAATAATGAAATATTGTGATTCGATTTCATTTTAGAAGAAATCTTTTCCATTTACCAGTGGTAAAATTTGACATAATTTGACCATTCTTACCATCGAGGGCTTCGGCTCTCTTTTTTTATTCTCTTTCGACAAAATGCGACAAAATAGTTGTAACTGGATTTGTTATGCTTTCTATAAATCTTACAATTTTACATACTTGGAGGAACATCATGTTAAAAAAAATAACTACTCTTATAACTTGTGGGGCAATTGCAATATCATTGACTGCGTGTGGATCTCAAGAAAAACAAACTACACAAGCTGATACACCTAAACAAGAAGAAAAACCAAAAGAAAATAAACCGGCTCAAAAAGAGTTGAATGATACGATGAAAAAAGAAGCGGTTAAAGGTGACTTTGTAGAGTTAAATAGCGATAACCCACCTAAAGATAAGAAGTTATTCTTAGAAGGTGAGATTAACAGTATTCAATCAAAGACTGGAGAAAAAGAATTACAAACATCGGACTATTTCATGTTAAAAACACAAGAAGAGACAGGTATTGGTATATTTAAAGTAATGAACGGTGATATAGAAAATACGAAGAAAGAACACTTCAAAGCTGGTGATAAAGTTCGTATATATGGGGTTTATATGGAAAAAGATATAACTTCCGGGATGCCTGTAATTGCATCGACTATTATAGAAAAGGTCCAATAAAAAAAGACACTCAATTCGAGTGTCTTCTCTTTTTGTCTTCTTTTTTCAACAATCTTCTGTTAAGATTGAGGGTAGATACATAGATTTTTAAATAACTAACTTTTATATAAAATAAAAAAACCCCGGCACAGTTTTTAGATGGTTCAAGGTTGGTCGCCAGAACACCATTTAAAAACTCCAAAAGCAGAGGTTTTGTAGATTACGTCATTAAGTTGTTGCTATCTATATTGATAGTATCATAACTTCAAAAAAACGTAAATACAAATCCTCTACTTTCCTATACCCAATTTTAAGCCGGGGAGGAAAATGGAGGATTTTTTCATGTCAAAAAACAACAACCAAGACTCATTTAAAGTCAAAAGTAGAAAGAAAAACAGATTCACTCAAATAGATAACGAAATTTTAGATTGCATTACATTTGATTACGCAATAGATAAACTTGTTTATATCGTACTAGAAAGATTTAACTTCTACGATGAGACTAGTACGGTTAAACCATCAATCGGAACAATTGCAGCTATGTGCGCTACAAAAAGTAAAAATACAATTCGTGATTCGATAAGACGTTTAGTTGATATGGACCTAGTAGAAGTTGAAGAAGGCGGTAAAAAAGCTAACGGCGAGTATCACCCTAACACCTACTGGCTTTTAGAAATACCTGAAACTATACGTTATAACTCTATTGATAATGAAGTTGCTGTAGAGAAGAAGCGCCAACGTGATAGAGAACGCAAGGACACTAAGAAGCTTATGAAAGAAGAAAATAAGAAAATCGTTAAGGGTAGTTCAAAAAATGAACCACCTGAAAATAACGAAAAGGGTAGTTCAAAAAATGAACTAGGTAGTTCAAAAAATGAACTAGGTGGTTCAAATTTTGAAGGTAATAATAATACTTCTTTTAATACTTCTTTTAATACTTATATAAGTAGTAGTAGTAATGCTATTAATTATTATAAAGAATCTAAAGGTATTAAAAGGATTTCTAAAGACGAAAGAACTCAAATAGAACAGTGGGTTTCTACATTAGGTGAACACGGGCATGCATTATTCATTGAAGCTATTAGAATAGCAATTAAAGCGGATAAGGTTGAGTTGCGATATATAGAAGGTATTTTAAATAAATGGCATGAATTCGGTGTTAAACAAGTTGAAGACATTGACGCGTATACAGAAGACTTCAAACGAAAGCAGCAAGAAAAGAATACTCGATCTAACGGTAGAAAGATAATTCGTAAAGAACCAGTACCTGAGTGGAAGAATGCTCCTGAAGAAGATTTAAATAATCAAACAGAAAATAATATTGAAGCCGAAAAGAAATTTGAAGCGATAATGAAACAATATAAAAGAGCATAGGTTATTTTTGGATAACCTTTTATCTATAAAATTTCACATACCATATGTGTTGTGAAAAAGAGATTTTTTCGGTTCATAGGGGATTTTAACGAATCTTAGGGAGGACAAGCCTATGTCTTCCCTACCTCGCAATATGCGTTTTTGTAGATATTGCGAAGCCTTTGCGAAGACATGCGACCTCGCAAAATGACGATCAATGATTAACCAATGATTAATTTATCGTTTTTGGTATATTTCATTGAATTGAAACGTAAGTATCTGTTAGAATCAAAATTATCAATGATTAACCATTGGTTTTGAAAGGGGAATGTATATGTTATTAGGAAATCCATATGCGATTGACTTAGGAAATGGCTTTACAAAGCGAGCTTCCAAGAAGAATAAAGATCTAGAAGCGGCTGTTATTACAGAATTATCGGTGTTAGCGCCTGTTGATGATTACTACAATGAAGCTGAATTCACAAAAATCGAATTAACAAACACTGACTTTTCATACTACATAGGGGAGGAAGCAAGAAAATCTAAACTTCCACTTGTGCGTGCTTTAGGAGAGAACAAAGCAAAACGTTACGAGGACCCAACATTTAAGAAACAGTTATTCGGATTCATTGCGAAAGACTTCAAAAAGAACGTTACGATTCCATTACTTGTTACTGGCCTTCCGGTATCTCATTTTGGTAATCAACGTGAGTCATTGCAAAAAGTAGCTATGGAAGAAACTGCTGTTAAAGTAAACGGCGAATTAATCACAATCAAAGTAAAACAGTGTTTAGTGATCCCGCAACCAGTAGGAACACAATACTACTTAGTTAAGAAAGAAATTATTAAAAAAGAAGATCGTATTCTTATCATTGATGGTGGATTTGGTACATTTGATGTGACGGATATGTCTGGTAACGCTGTTATTGATCGCTTAGGAACTGAATTAGGTTGCGAAAAAGCATTCATGACTATTGAACAAATCGTTCGCGATAACATTGGTGAAACTCCTGATTTAAGTGTTTCGAACATGCACTATATCCTTGAGAATGGTTATAAGTATAACGGCTCTCTATATGACTTATACACTCACAAAGACGTAGCAGAAAAGGTTGATGCTGAACTACAACGTCATTTTGAAGCAGCACTTCGTGAAGTTTCTCAAAAATTTAATTTAGCGGTTTACGATAAAATTGTATGGACTGGTGGAATGGCTGCGCTTCATAAAAAGCGTATCGAAAAGAAAAAAGAGCAATTCCCAACATTTGCGGTTCTAGAAAATGGTCAAGAAGCTAACCTATTAGGATACTACTATTTAGGATGTGATGTCTTTGACAAACTTACAAAAGAAAAAGCTTCAAATTGAGCTTAACCCTAACAATGACAAGGTCCTTTACAACTTTGTAACTCGTTTAGAGGAACAAGGGAAAGGGCAAAAAGGTTACGTAAATAAGCAGATTAAAAAACGATTAGAAATGTACCAAGTACTCGCTGAAGTTGCTGGCGAAGAAGATCCACTTCAATTGGTTAAGAAGTTATTAATCAATATAAATACTCACGGCATACAGAATGACGCAGGAGAAGACGAAAAGCCTTCTGAAGATGTCGTTGATAATGCTATGGATTTACTTAACAGTATTGGTAATGGTAACTGGTAAATGATTATTTAAGAAAAATATAACCTTCTTCCTCTCTCTTAACCGTTTTTCATGGAATAATGGAATTATGGAAAAGTGTCCCTGAGATAAATAAGAGGGAGGAGGTTAATTTTCGAAAGAGGGGAGCATCATGAGCAATGTTAACCCTATGTTTGAACCTCGAAAACAATCTACTACAATAACAAACCAACAACCTCGTAAAACGCGTTCTGATAAAAAGAAAGATGTAAAAATCCCCGTAAATGAAATACAAAGACAACTAATAAGGTCCTCAGCATTCAAAGAAGGAATAACCACTACGCAATATATGTCCAAATTAATCACAGAACACCTCAGAATTGATTATATAAGCGAAATACATGCATACGAATATAAAGACACTAAAAAGTACATCCATGCGAAATTGGAGCAGGAAACACATTCTAAACTTGTCCAATTAGCGATTGAATGGGGAGTTTCACAAAGAGCTGCAGCAACACGTATTTTATGTTTTGCATTACGCACAATGTGAGAGGTGACAGCATGTACAGTAAATACGATGTGATGACAAAAGAAATACAACTTATGAGCGCTAGTAATTGGTGGGAACGAACTAAGATCGAATGGAAATTAAAAGAGAAGTATCGATTTGAAGTGAAGATGCTCAAAATTTACTTATTCAGGATGAACATCATTATCGAAGATATGGAAGAGGAAGATTACGAGTGTAACACTAGTGATCTAGCTGAGATACTTGTTGAGGATTTCCTTGAACATATAAGGTCTAAGAATAGTATGGAGCAGCTGTATCAAATTCTAGAGAGTAAGAAGCACTATACAGATTATGAACTAGAATTTAATGAAAATGATGAACGATATGGAACAATTGAGGTGAAAATTGATAGAAGGACATTGAGACGGATTGAAGTGTTTTTCTCTGATATGGCTCATTCATTCCCTCTACACGGTTACACAGCAGATAAACTGATTAATATTCTTATGTGTGATTACATGAAGTATTATGCAGAAGAACCAGGAAAGAAACTCTCCTTACTGAAAAGACGTTTTTCGTAAAATATTGTCGTTCATGCACCATTTTTAGGCCCCTATTTTTAGGCCCCTATTTTTAGGGGTTTATTTTTTGTGTATTTAGGCAATTACTATAGATAACAATTTTCATAGGGAGTGAGAATGGTGTGGAGATTCCGTTCTAAGAGGACACCACTAGGTAAATTTCTAGACAAACATAGAATTGAACAAGAATGGTTAGTTAGAAAATCAGGGTTAGGAAGAAATACTGTAGGTGATTTAGCTAATAATCATGATAGATCGCCAACAAGGAAGACAATGCAGAAGATATTGAAGGTATTAAGGGAATTTGATTCAAGGGTTAAAGCTGATGATTTTTGGGATATGTAAATAAATAGGCCGCCCAATAGGACGGCTTATTTTTATTTAACCTCATACCACCAGCCTTTGCGATCAAGGTATCCTTTCATTCCGTTAAGTTGCGCATCTGATGTTGGCTCCGTAACAAAATACGTTAATCCATCAGATTGTAAGATAAAATTAGCTGTCATTTTAACTGAATTTAGAGCACCCATAACCTCAGGGACTTCATGTGGTGAAAAAGCTCCTGATTGGATGATATTTTGTTTAGATGATGTCGGTGCTACATCCCCATTACCACCAGCAGCTTGTCCCGTTAGAGCATAAACAATTGAATTAGCAATATTATCTACGTTCCACTTCGCCATATCTGCTTCATTATCGATAAAGCCT
>Ga0213824_1000420_pt1 | contig 33366 bp, 24 predicted proteins | sample MC6MC0906MG_FD_179892 | JGI IMG/M metagenome (GOLD analysis project Ga0213824, IMG submission 179892) | Enriched soil aggregate microbial communities from Iowa State University, Ames, United States - MC6-MC0906-MG | ecosystem: Environmental > Terrestrial > Soil > Unclassified | place: USA: Iowa...
AGGAACTGAAAAGATTCCTATTTTACGGGTTGTAAATACCCCAACCGTTGGAAAGCTGGAAATCAAAAAGAAAGCTTCTGATACCGGAGAGGTGCTGGAAAACGCTCGATTTAAAGTGACTAACAAGAATACTGGGACTGTCTGGTACATGACAACCGGTACAAATGGAAAGGCAGAGATGACCGGACTTCCGGTAGGCATGGTGCAGACAGACGGAACCATAAAACCTTTCACTTATTCCATTGAGGAAATTTCCCCACCGGACTTATACCAGATATCCGAAGGAATGAAAAAGTTCCAGTTTGACGGGAAAGGGATCGGAAATGAAGTACTTTATACCTATGAGGTTGAGAACCAGCCAACAAAAATTCTATTTAAAAAGACTAACTTTGATAATGGGATGACCGTGGAAGGTGCAGAAATAGCTGTGTATGAGGCGGTGGTTATTGATGGAGTATACCAAAAGGGTGGCCAGGCCATTGAGACTTTCATTTCTGGTCCGGACGGCTTTGCTTTGACAAAGAAGCTGTCAGCGAATAGGGCCTACATCATGGAAGAGCTAAGAGCTCCAGCTGGTTATGCCCTTTCAAAGCCGGTGATCTTTACCCTAAATAAGACTGGAACCGGAATCCGGAATGTATCAAACGATTTTAGCATTTTAAAGCTGGCCAGTGACAATGGTGCTATAGAAACCCTGACTGTTACCGCAAGAGTCCCAGTAAAGGTATATACCATATTAAAAGACTTAGACTCAGGAACTGAGCTTCCTCCCTTTATTGGGACAGGAAGCGGTCATGTTATAACAGCGGAAGATGGTATTATAAACGGCCATTTATATGAGATTACTGAATACACTAAATATTCTGATGGAAGGACAGAAAAGTCCCTTAAGGAAACGAAGCGGATCTATTTTGACAAAAACGGATCTTATAACATATCTTCCAGGACATACCTGGAAACCAGGCAGGAGCTTGCCGATGTGGAGGGTAACGTCCTTGCAAGCTGGACCGTTAATGAGGACAGCCATGATTATACAATCAAAAATCCAGTAACCAGGGAAATCCCTATAGCACAAGTAACGAGCAGCATAGGTGCGGATCACGGGGCAGTAAAAACAGGTAATATCATAAAATACACGGTTACCTATACCAATCCTTATAATTATCCGGTAGATATCCGTATCAATGCGGTCCTTAAAGATGGACTTGGTTATTTAAGATCCACCAATAATGGCACAGAACAAAACGGAATTATTACCTGGAATTTCACGGATATCGCTGCCCATAAAAGTGGTATCGTGGACGTGGTGGCTGTGGTCAGCGGTGAGACGGGAATGCAGGCAAACGTGTATTTTGAAACAAAGGCAGATGCAGTTACAAAGCATACCACTCTCACCAATCCCATTGCTCCGGAGGGATCCATTACTATCATCAATAATCTGACTGGAACCGGAATACCCGGTAGTACGGGGCACGCTGACGATCCGACGGATGAATTTACTTTCCATGTAAAACTTATGGACTCTGCTGGAAACACCTTGAAAGGATATCAGGCATACGGTGGCACATCGGAGGGACGAATCAAAGGAGAGGAAGATATCACAATAAACGGTGACGGGTACATTACCTTTGCTGACTTGCCCTATGGGACCAGATATAAGATTACACAGGAGCCAAAAGACGGCTATGACAGCGTACTCAGTTCTACCGGAGAGATAGAAGGTGGAATGATAACGGGAGAGGTTTCAAAGGTTATACAGAGCGCAGTATTTAAAAACAACCGAAATAATGAAACGATTCGGGAGATCCTGACTGCAGGAGGAAACTACCGCCTCATGGAAACCACAACGTACAGTGACGGAAGCAGCTTAATAAGTGGAGTTTACCGCTTCCAGCTTAATGCTTCTGGAATGGTTGATAATGTAGATATGGAAGACCGGCCGATACATTTATATTTTACGAAAATGGATGCGGAAACAGGAGAGGATCTGATAGGAGGTCGTTACAGCCTGATTGATGCAAATACAGGAAGTGTAATCTATGAATTTACGAAAGAAGGTGGAAAGGAGGTACTTATACCAGCAGAACTGATTATTCCAGGGAAAGAGTATATCATCTTGGAAGAGCAGTCTCCGGCGGGATACGCTTTTGAAAAAGAGATTCGCTTTACAGCAGAGGAAAGTGGCATCCGGTCTACCATCATCATGCAGGATAAAAAAACAGAGGTTGAGATTTTAAAAGTTGATGCAGAGACAGGAGAAATTCTAACAGGCGGCCGCTTCTCTATCAGAGAAAAGGATACGGGAACATTGATTAAGGAATTCACAACGAATGGTGGACCGATCGTTTTAACCGGGCTTCTGATTGCAGGAAAAACTTATGTACTTTCAGAAGAGGAGCCTCCGGCTGGATATGGCTACTGTGAAAGCGTGACCTTTACTGTTCCGGAGACTCCCGATCTGATCACTGTGGTGATGAAGGATAAAAAAACTGAGGTCTTGATAGAAAAACAGAAGGGTTCCCTTCTTATTGGAATGCCATCGGAAGCAGTCATGTTACAAGGAAGTATCCTTCAGATATTAAATGAAGATAAGACTTCAGCAAAGGCAATCCGTGATGGAGATGGTTTTAGGGCCGGAGAAGATTTGATCTTTATCACCGGAATCCAGTTGAAGGAATTAAAAGGCCAGCTAAAGGCCGGGGGAAAATACTGGGTTCACGAGATCAGTCCGGCAGATGGATATGCCTACGCGGAAGATATCCCATTTACAGTCAGTATAAACGGTGATGAAGACGTGATTATTATGATTGACAAGCCAACCCACCTGATCCTATCTAAAAAGGCTATATCAGGCAGCGATGAGTTACCAGGAAATCACATGTGCATAAAAGATAAGGATGGAATTATTGTGGAAGAATGGATTTCTGGGGAGCGGCCTCATGAACTCATTGCAAAATTAAAAGCGGGAGAACGGTACTGGCTTCATGAAATCCGTCCTGTAGACGGTTATTCATATGCAGAAGATGTTTCTTTTACTGTAAGTAAAGATGGAGCAGTTGACATGGTTGTAATGAAAAACGAAGCCACTGCAGTTCGGTTTAACAAAGTAGATTCAACCGGTGTATCTCTAAAGGGAGCCACTTTACAGGTGTTGGATCATCAGAAAAATGTTGTTATTCCAGACTTTGAAACAACAGGCGAGGCCATAGATATCACCGGAAGATTGGAGGCGGGAAAAACATATTACCTTCATGAAGTGAAAGCTCCATCCGGGTATCTCCTTTCCGCTGATATAGCATTTACAGTGCCAAAAGTTTACGGGCTATTGGAAGTCACAATGACAGATCCCAGGCAGCATAGCCCTGGGTCTGAAAAAATGTTTCTATATAAAGTGGACGCTGCGACGGGGCAGGGGATAAAAGGAGTGGAATTTTCTATTTACCGCCCTAACGGAAGTTTATACCTTAAGGTAAATACTGGAGAGAGTGGGTATGCAAAATTTGATATACCGGAAAACGGAACCTATACTTACAAAGAAACAAAGGCAGCTCCTGGCTACCTTGAAACAGATCACACCTATTCCTTTGCCATACATAACGGTGAGGTATCAGGAATCAGTACAGTATCAGTTGTAAATTATCCTTCTCCGGAGGTGTTAATCCAAAAGGTAGACGCTGAAACTTCGGAAAGATTAGCAGGTGCAGAGTTGGAAATCAGAAACGAAGCTGGAGAGCCGGTATTCAAAGGGATAACAGATGAAAACGGTGGGCTTTCATTCATTCCGCTTCGCTCTGGAAAATATACCGTACATGAAATAAAAGCACCAGAGGGATATATAAAGACAGATGCCTACCTGACCATTTATATAACGGATGATGGAACCGTAACAGGAGAATTTATGATGTATAACAATCTGGAGCAAGGGAAGAAAAAGGGGTTCATCACAGCTACATATCAATCCGGCCTAAGTGGTCTTGGAGCGACTAACCATAAAGGAAAAGGTTTCTGGGGCTGGCTGAGAAGTCTGCCTAAGACAGGTGATGTAGATCTGAGAGGAGGATTGCTCTTAAGTATAGGGCTGGTTGGTATCGTTACTGGCATTGCAATTGTAAGGAGAAAAAGAGATAAGAAGGATGAAAAATAATATTAGGAAAGGTTTTGTTGCTATGTTCCTTGCCGCACCCCTGGTTTTGGGGTGCGCTGGTATAACATATGCGGAAGAGACGTTCATTGAAATAACAAAAGAGTATAGGACCTCCATCAAAGAGGATGATGGAAGGACCCAATTTAAAGAAGTATATGAAAAGGACGGTATTGTTTATCGGTTAAAATCTGTTCAAATCGATAGTGTGGAGGAAGTCTATCCAGGGGACATTATCACATATGACTCTGATCCCTTTGTTGGAAATCCTGAAGAATATGCACTTAAGGAAACAGTAGAGAAAGAAGGGAAAAGGTATACGTTAAAAACCAGTGAGCTTTCAAAGGTAGTCACGGAAGAGACCACGAAATATTCAGAAGCGTCCATATTGTATGAAGGAGTAGAATACATAGATGCTCTACCGGAAGATGCCCAGGTCAAGGTGATCAATGAGGATTTAAAGCAGGAACTAAATGTAACACTTCCGGCAGTTGATTATAAAGAAGAAAGTACCTACTGGGATTACAGTTTTTCTTTTCCTATAACCGTGAGCGGATATGATGCGGACTCTTACATGCTGGGTCAGACTGAGATTTCAAACCGTTCCCCTTTAATAGATCACGCAAAACTATTTTTAAGCTATCTTAATTTGCCATCGCAGTACTATGAAATAACAAGCATAGAGTGGGACGGAGATCCTGTGTCAATGGATGGAGAAGTGATACGAAACGCAACCGCTCATGGGCGTAAATTTGTAAAAGATATCAGAGGAATTTATGGAGGGGATGTCACCTTCCCTTCCATAGAAGCCAATGTATATCATGGAACTTATATTGATGCAGAAGCTGAGAATCAGACAGAGCAGATTACTTATAAGAAAGAAGTAACAGCGATCTATGAGAGAGATGGGCGAAAAAGGTTTTGGAATTTCCTGAAATGGCTTCTGACAAATACCGTTACCTTATCAATTCTTACAATTCTACTGATCATACTTATCCTACGAGTCATTGTTAAAAGAGTACGGAAAAGAAACAGAGCGCAGAAAAACACAGATTAACACCCGGCGCCCAGACAATACAGATACAGAACTGAATCTCTAATACATTATAAAAAATTTAAAGTTCAGCCCTATTTGCCAGACCGGCTTTATGCCGAAGCAAGTAGGGCTTTATTGTATACAAAATGCAAAATTGCGAACCGATCCATAAGAGTCTGGCAGCAATACTTGACAAAGGAACAGGTACTGCCCATAATAGGCATTATATAGAAGAAGTTATGAAGAAGCTGTAACTTACGGGTGACTGAGAAATCAAGGATATTGAGGAGGCTTGAGTATGAAAGAGTATCGTTGGGCAACATTAGGCTGTGGCGTAATTGCAAAACAGCTGGCTGAAAATTTGAAGAAGTAGGGAAAAACTTTATATGGGGTTGGAAACAGAACTTATGAAAATGCGGTTAAATTTGCAGAAACATACGGGGTAGAGAAGGTTTACCATAATGTCTATGACATGTTTCATGATGATGAAGTAGATATTATTTATATTTCAACGCCCCATAATACCCATATTACTTATTTAAAAGAAGCATTAAAGAATGGAAAGCATGTGCTGTGTGAGAAATCGATTACACTGAATTCTAAAGAGCTTATTGAGGCGGTCGGTCTTGCGGAGAATAATGATCTGGTGCTTGCCGAAGCAATGACTATTTATCATATGCCTCTTTATAAAAAATTGCAGGAGATTGTAAATAGCGGACAACTGGGCCCCTTACGCTTTATCCAGATGAACTTTGGAAGCTACAAGGATTACAATATGGAAAACAGGTTTTTTAGCCCAAGTCTTGCTGGAGGGGCACTGCTTGATATCGGGGTGTATGCCCTTTCCTTTGTAAGATGGTTTATGGCAGAGGCGCCGGACCAGATCCTGTCACAGGTGAAGCTTGCCCCCAGCGGCGTTGACGAACAGGCAGGTATCCTGCTGATGAACAATAAACAGGAGATGGCTTCCGTCTCACTGTCCCTGCATGCGAAGCAGCCTAAGCGGGGAACCGTGGTATTTGACAAGGGCTATATTGAAATATATGAATATCCAAGGGCTGATAAGGCAGTGATCACTTATACAGAAGGTAACCGCCAGGAGGAGATTGAAGCAGGAAACACCGACGATGCCCTGTTGTATGAAATCCAGGATATGGAGAAAGCGGTTGCCGGAGAAGCTGATGATATGCAGCTGGAATATACGATAGATGTCATGAACATAATGACACGATTACGGAATGACTGGAATATGAAGTATCCGGAAGAATTATAACCCATACTCTTAAGAGGGTGTAGGAAAGCGGGATGCCATTGACACTTTATCAAAGCAGGGATATACTCTTGTTACAGCCGGAAGGCTTCTTTCGGATAGGCCGCAAGAGGTTCTTCCTCAAGGGATTTTAAGATACGGGAGAATAATAATGGATTTGTTTGATTATATGAGAGAAAATACCATGAAAAAAGAGTCCCCCCTTGCATCAAGGCTTCGGCCGTCGACACTTGACGAGGTAGTGGGGCAGCAGCATATCATAGGCAGGGATAAACTGCTCTACCGGGCCATTAAAGCGGATAAGCTGGGTTCTGTGATTTTCTACGGGCCTCCGGGAACCGGAAAAACCACCCTGGCACGGGTGATTGCCAATACCACAAGCGGAGAGTTCAGACAGCTCAACGCCACGGTAGCCGGAAAAAAGGATATGGAAGATATCGTAAAGGAAGCGAAGGATTCCTTAGGAATGTATGGAAAAAAGACTATTTTGTTCGTGGATGAGATCCATCGCTTTAACAAAGGGCAGCAGGATTATCTGCTTCCATTCGTGGAGGATGGGACACTGACTCTCATAGGAGCCACTACAGAAAATCCTTATTTTGAGGTAAATGGCGCTCTTCTTTCAAGATCCAGGGTATTTGAATTAAAGCCTCTGGAAAAAGAGGATATCAGGAAACTGGTCCATCGGGCGGTATATGACCAGGATAAGGGAATGGGTTCCTATAACGCTGTGATTGACGAGGAAGCGGAGGAATTTCTGGCAGATGTTTCCAATGGAGATGCAAGAGCCGCTTTAAATGCGGTGGAGCTGGGAGTCATGACCACAGACCGGGATCCGTCAGACGGAAAAATCCATATCAGTCTCCAGGTTGCAGAAGAGTGCATCCAAAAGCGGGTGGTGCGCTATGACAAAACAGGGGACAATCATTACGATACCATTTCGGCCTTTATAAAGAGCATGCGGGGATCGGATCCGGATGCGGCCGTTTACTATCTGGCAAGGATGCTTTATGCCGGAGAAGATATAAAGTTCATTGCCAGAAGAATCATGATCTGTGCTGCAGAGGATGTAGGAAATGCGGATCCCCAGGCTCTTATTCTAGCAGTGGCGGCAGCCCAGGCAGCCGAGAGAATCGGGCTTCCGGAAGCTCAGATCATTCTGGCGGAAGCAGTCACCTATGTGGCCTCGGCACCTAAGAGCAATGCGGCCTGTATGGCGGTGTTTGGAGCTTTGGATGCAGTACGGAACCAGAAAACCATGCCTGTGCCGGTTCATCTGCAGGACTCCCATTATAAGGGAGCGGCGAAGCTGGGCCATGGACAGGGCTATCTCTATGCCCATGATTATCCGGGCAACTATGTGAAACAGCAGTATCTTCCTGATGGGATGGAGGATGTATCGTTCTATCATCCTACGGAAAATGGCTATGAGCGCAGAATCAAAGAGCACTTAGAGGAACTGAAAAAATAACCTTTTCTTTTTTAATATTAAGGTATATAATAGGCGTATCGTACGACCTGGTTTATCATGATTTGGGCCGGAATGACATTTCCGGCCATCTGTTGCGATATTCTATCGTGAAGCATTCCCAAGATTACGAAACAACTGTTATAAGGAATCATGAAGGAGAATAATATGCGTGAAAAATTACAAACATTGCCGTTAGCGGAATTAAAGGAGCTTGCCAAAGCCCAAGGAATCAAGGGATGCAGCTCCATGCGAAAAGCTGAAATTATAGATTTACTTTGCGAAAAGGGAGGGGAGGCTCCTGCTTCTCAAGGAAATGTTTCAGTGGAAAAGGCGGAGGAAGTAAAAAAAGAGGTTTTTAAGCCTGTTACGGCACAGCCAGCCGCTCAGACCCAGCCTCATACGGATTCTGTAAGCCAGCAGGGACAGATGAATGTGGATCAGCAGATGCAGTCTACAGCCGGCAGCCAAAGGAAGACCGTTGTCCGCTCCTATCGTCCGGAAGGACAGCAAAGGCCCTCAGGTTATCGGCCGGCACCGGGAAACAGCACAGAGCCACCCGTAAGGAATGAGGCAAGGACTGAAACTGTTACGGAAGAACCAAGAGGAGATTTTCAGCCAAGCCCTGAACTGCAGGAGCTGGACAGCGGGATCGAGGCTCATGGAATTTTGGAGGTTATGCCCGATGGTTTTGGTTTCATCCGTTGTGAAAACTACCTTCCGGGAGAAAATGACGTCTACGTGGCGCCTTCTCAGATCCGCAGGTTTAACATGAAAACAGGAGACATCATTCATGGAAGCCGCAGAGTGAAGACCGCGGCAGAAAAGTTTGCGGCCCTTCTATATGTAAAGAAAATCAACGGCTATCCCACCAGTGCGGCGGAACGCCGTCCTAACTTTGAAAATATGATTCCCATATTCCCGGATGAAAGGCTTCATATGGAGACTCAGGGAGGAAAAAACACCACTGCCATGCGCGTCCTGGATCTTTTAGCTCCGATTGGAAAGGGGCAGAGAGGTATGATTGTATCTCCGCCAAAGGCAGGAAAAACGACCCTGCTTAAAGATGTGGCAAAGGCCATAACCGTAAACCACCCGGAGATCCATCTCATGATTCTATTGATTGATGAACGTCCCGAGGAGGTTACGGATATTAAGGAGTCCATTACCGGAAATAACGTGGAAGTGCTCTATTCCACCTTTGACGAGCTTCCGGATCGCCATAAAAGAGTGTCGGAAATGGTGATCGAAAGGGCCAAGCGCCTGGTTGAGCATGGCCGGGATGTGGTGATCCTGTTAGACAGCATTACCCGTCTGGCAAGAGCTTATAACTTAACGGTAGCTCCAAGCGGCCGTACCTTATCCGGCGGTCTGGACCCGGCAGCCCTTCATATGCCAAAGCGTTTCTTTGGTGCAGCCAGAAACATGAGGGAGGGGGGCAGCCTCACTGTTCTTGCAACCGCTCTTGTGGATACGGGCAGCCGTATGGATGACGTTATTTATGAGGAATTTAAGGGAACCGGCAACATGGAACTGGTTCTTGACCGGAAGTTGTCTGAGAAGAGGATATTCCCTGCCATTGATATTCTAAAGTCCGGCACCAGAAGGGATGACCTGCTGCTTACAAGGGAAGAAGCGGAAGCAGTTGATATTGTAAGGAAGGCTACTAATACCCTGAAACCGGAAGATGCGGTAGAGAAAATACTTGACTTATTCTCACGGACAAGAAACAACAGGGAATTCGTGGAAACCTCCAAAAAAATGCGCTTTTTCTAGAGAATACGGGTTTTTTATAGAAATAAAAGCTTGCATAAAAAAAAAATCTATGTTATACTGTGTAAGCTGTTTATTAGACAAAGTCGGTTTACGGACTGCGATTTAATAGAAATCAAAGTATGTGAGGTGAAAATCATGAAAGAGGGAATCCATCCAAATTACTATCAGGCAAAAGTTGTTTGCAACTGTGGTAATGAATTCGTAACTGGTTCTACTAAGGAAGATATCCACGTAGAGGTTTGTTCTAAATGCCATTCATTCTACACCGGTCAGCAGAAAGCTGCTTCCGCTCGTGGACGTATTGATAAATTCAATCGTAAATATGGCGTTAAGGCTGAAGCATAATTTACTTATGAAGGCAAAGGTTGTGCAGCCTGAATTTAGTAAATTATTCGTTCGAGGATCCTTAAGTGAATCGGACTTCCTTCATGAATTCAGGAAATCAGCCGTTCTATGTGCTCATTGGGCGTATGGAACTTCCTTATTATATCAGGGGCAAAGAAGAGGTTGAGTTTGGTGGAAACACTTTAGCTCAGCCTTTTTTGGGATTTTAACTAGTGAAAAGCTTCCATTTTTTAAGTAGAAAGGTGGTTTGGCGTATGAAGTATTCAGGAATCGGCGGGCAAGCCGTGATTGAAGGCGTTATGATGAAAAACGGGGATGAGTATGCCACAGCAGTCCGCAAGCCGGACGGAACCATTGAAGTGAAAAAGGATACTTATGTCAGCATGGGAGAAAAGGTGAAGCTTTTTTCTCTGCCATTTATCAGAGGAATATTCAGTTTTGTGGATTCCATGGTGTTGGGTATGAGGGCTTTGACCTTTTCAGCCAGCTTTTTTGAGGACGATGAGGAGGATATGGAGCCTTCCAAGTTTGAAAAGCTGCTGGAACGACTGTTTGGGGAGAAGATGGAAAAGGCATTGATGAGTATCGTGATGGCATTTTCCGTGGTAATGGCCATCCTGATTTTCATGGTATTTCCAATGTTTCTCGCTAATATATTCCATAACTTTATTAAATCCCAGACGATCATGGCGATTCTGGAAGGTGTGATCCGTATCGGAATCTTTATCGCTTACATCAGTCTGGTTTCACGCATGGAGGATATCCGAAGGACCTTTATGTATCATGGAGCAGAGCACAAGTGCATTAACTGCTTAGAGCACGGGCTTGATCTTACTGTGGAAAATGTCAGAAACAGTTCCAAGGAACATAAGCGCTGCGGAACCAGCTTTCTCCTGATTGTCATGATCATCAGCATCCTGTTTTTCATGGTGGTGAGAGTGAACACGCTGCCTCTTCGGATTCTCAGCCGGATCATACTGATTCCAGTCATAGCCGGTGTTTCCTACGAATTTTTACGTCTGGCAGGACGCAGCAATTCAAAACTGGTGGATTTATTAAGCCGCCCAGGCATGTGGATGCAGGGACTTACTACCAAAGAACCGGACGATGCTATGATTCAGGTTGGTATTGCTTCTGTGGAGGCTGTGTTTGACTGGAAGGCATTTCTTAACAAGAATTTCCCGGAGAATAGAGCATGAATCTGACATTACAGCATTTATTGGAAGAAGGAACAGAAAAGCTATCAAAGGCTGGGGTGGAAGAGGCAGCTCTTGATTCCAGATACTTGCTTTTTGAGGCATTCCGCACGGATATGGTCCATTTTCTTATAGACAGGAACAGGGAGCTTTCGGATGAGGAATTTTCACTGGAGGCCGTTTCCAAATACCGGGCTATGATAGAGAAACGTTCCAGGAGGATTCCCCTTCAGCAGATTACAGGAAGCCGGGAGTTTATGGGCCTTGAATTTTTTGTAAATGAGCATGTGCTGATTCCAAGGCAGGATACGGAAACGCTGGTGGAACTGGTCTTAAAGGATTATAAAGGAAAGCAGCCGGAAGTTCTTGATCTGTGTACGGGAAGCGGGTGTATTGCTGTCAGCCTTGCAAAGCTTGGTGGATTTGACCACGTAACTGCCGTGGATATCTCCAGGGAAGCACTTAAAGTGGCGGAACGGAATGTAGGAGAACTTTTGGGAGAGGGAAAGATCACATTAATAGAAAGCGATTTGTTTGTCTCAATTGAGGAACAGAAAAAGTTTGATGTGATCGTGTCAAATCCCCCTTATATTCCAACGAAAATAATAGAAGGACTGCAGCCGGAAGTCCGGGATCATGAACCGATGCTGGCCCTTGACGGGAAAGAAGATGGTTTGTACTTTTACAGAAAGCTTGCTTTGGAAAGCCGTCCTCATTTAGCCCCGGGAGGTGCGGTTTATTTTGAGATCGGTTATGACCAGGGAGAAGCTGTCAGCGGTTTATTAAAGGATGCCGGCTTTGGAGAGATCCAGGTGGTTAAAGATGCGGCAGGGCTGGACCGCGTGGTTTGTTCACGAATGCATTCAGGAGGTTACCAATGTTTGATAGATTAGATGATATTTTAATTCATTATGAAGAATTAATGCAAGAGCTTAACAATCCTTCCGTAGCAGAGGATCAGAACCGGTTTCGGAAGCTGATGAAGGAGCAGGCGGATCTGGCGGATTTAGTTGAGACTTATACCCAGTATAAAAAGGCAAAGCAGACTGTGGAAGATAGCCTGGCACTTCTGGAGGAAGAGAACGACGAGGAGATGCGGGAGATGGCAAAGGAAGAATTATCCGATGCCAAGAAGCAGATCGAGGCGCTTGAGCAGGAACTTAAGATTTTACTCTTACCTAAGGACCCAAATGACGATAAGAATATTATTCTGGAGATCCGTGCCGGAGCAGGCGGCGACGAGGCAGCTCTGTTCGCTTCCGAGCTGTACCGTATGTATATAAATTATGCGGAGGGACATCGCTGGAAGGTAGAGCTGATCAGCGTCAATGAAAATGGGATCGGCGGTTTTAAAGAAGTCGTTGCCATGATTACAGGCAAGGGCGCTTATTCCAAGATGAAATATGAAAGCGGCGTCCACCGTGTACAGCGAGTTCCGGAGACAGAGAGCGGTGGAAGAATCCACACCTCCACGGCAACGGTGGCGGTTATGCCTGAAGCAGAAGAGTTTGACGTCGTGATTGAGGATAAAGATGTGAGAATCGACGTTATGCGTGCTTCCGGAAATGGCGGACAGTGTGTAAATACTACCGACTCTGCCGTTCGTCTGACCCACATGCCTACGGGTATCGTGATTTACAGCCAGACGGAAAAATCACAGCTTCAGAATAAGGAAAAGGCTTTCCGGTTATTGCGTTCCAAGCTTTATGATATGGAGATTGAGAAACGGCAGAATTCAGAGGCCGAGGAAAGAAGAAGCCAGATCGGTACCGGAGACCGTTCCGAGAAGATCCGCACCTATAATTTCCCTCAGGGCCGTGTGACGGATCACAGAATCAAACTGACTCTTTATAAGATTGATTCCATTATGAATGGAGACATCCATGAACTTCTGGACTCTCTCATTGCAGCGGACCAGGCTGCGCGCTTAAGCAAATTGAATGAAGAGGTATAAAAATACTGCCCCGTTCCGCAATGGAATGGGGTTTTTTGTTTCGACGATCTGTAAGAAGAGATTACCACATCGAAATTGGAAAAAAGAATCATTTAGTTCCCTTGTAAATTATGGTATTATGTAAATGTGCATAAAAAATATGGCTAAAAGTATTTCAAATTTGACATGAATAAATAGGAGTGAATAGATATGGATAGGCGAAAGAGACAGATCCTGGATATTTTGTCAGACAGCGAATACTATACGGCAGAAGATCTTGCAGGGCAAATCTGTATCGGGACAAAGACCATTCGCAATCTGCTGAAAGAAATAAATCAGGAAATAGAGCCCTATGGGGCCTCGATTCTTTCAAAATACGGTGTAGGATATTATCTGAACGTTTCGGACAAAGAAAAGTTCAGTTCTTTTATTCAGGAACTATCCACCCGTCATTCTGATAAATATCTGCCTGACACGTCGGAGGAACGGATACAATACTTGCTGGAATATTTATTTAACAGCCCTTCCTATGTGAAGTTGGATGAATTGAGTGACAGTCTGTATATCTCGAAACGAACTTTGACCGCAGATCTAAAGGAAGTAGAACAATACTTAGATAAATTTAATATAAAAATCATTCGAAAGCCTAATTACGGAATTAAGTTGGAAGGAGGAGAGTTCGAGGCCAGATTGTGCATCGCGTCATTTTCCGGAAAACGGCTTCATAAGGGCAATCAGAGCATGGATGAGATTGCGGCATGTGTATCGGATGTTCTTAAAAATAACGATTTTCTGATTCCCGGAGCTGCCTATCAGAACCTTGTTGTTCATCTCTACATAGCGATCAGCCGGATCATGGAATGCCATTATGTGCCGATGCCTGAGGAACCTCTGAAGAATTTTAACGGCAGGTACGAGTATCAGATTGCAAAAGAAATTGCTATACAGATAGAATCCACATTCCATATCTCATTCCCTGAAACAGAGATCGTCTACATTGCCATACACCTGGCGGGGAAGAAGATGATATACCATTCCGATGAGGCGGATCAGAATATCATCATCAACCAGGAAATCAGCGATCTGGTAACTGTCATGCTGGAGCGGGTGTATGATCTGTTCAAATTTGATTTCCGCAGTGATCTGGAGCTGCGTATGCTACTCTGCCAGCATCTGGTGCCTTTAAGTGTCAGGATCAAATATGATATGGATTTAAAGAATCCACTTCTTCGGGATGTAAAAGAAAAGTTCTGCCTTTCCTATACCATGGCCTGCAATGCGGTTACAGTCATCAATGAACATTTTCATATCCTTTTGTCGGAAGATGAGATTGCATACTTTGCCTTTGCTTTCGCCTTTGCCCTTGAGCGGAAAAAGACGGAAATAGAGAAAAAGAATATACTTCTGGTATGCTCTTCCGGGCGGGGAAGCGCAAAGCTTCTTCAGTATAAGTACCAGAATTCGTTTAAGGAATATATAAATGATATTACTGCCTGCGATGTGGGGAGTATTTACAAGGTAGATTTCTCAAAATATGATTATATCTTCACCACCGTTCCAATTACGGTTCCCGTACCCCTTCCGATACTGGAGGTACAGTATTTTCTTGATGACAAAGACATTGTAAATGTAAAAAAGGTTCTTACATCCGATCGGGCATCTTCCGTACGGAATTACTATGAAAGGGAGATGTTTCTGCCTCATTTGAAGCTGCAGACAAAGGAGGAGGTCCTTCGCTGCATGTGCCAGTTTGTCATGGAAAAGAAAAATCTTCCGAAAGAATTTTATGAATCCGTCCTAAAGAGGGAGAGGTTAGCTAAGACTGCTTTTGGAAATATGGTGGCAATGCCTCACGTTTATAAGGCTATCAGTGAGGAGACGTTTGTATGTGTTGGAATCCTTGATGAACCGGTGGACTGGGAAGGGCAGAGGGTGCGTGCTGTTTTCCTGGTATCCATAGCCAATAAGGATCATACCAGTGAAGAACTGCAGCGTTTCTATCAGATGACGGCGGCCTTTCTTTTAAGCCAGAAACAGATCCAGGAGCTGGTCAGAAAACAGGATTATGATGCATTTATAGAAGCCATGAGCAGCATAGAAGCCCAGATTCCAAAGGAAGTATGAGGGAAATGCGTAAAGAATAAAGGTGAGACGTGTACAAAATGATAATCATTTTGTACACGTCTTTTTCTCGTTTCCGGTTGGATCAGCTTTGCAGAGGTGCATATTTCGTCGGAAAAAGGTACCATTACGAAAATGGAAAAAGGCATCATGGAGTTCTAAAAAGAAGTATGGTAGTATGTGAATGAGCAATGGATAAAGGAAGTGATGGAAGGAAATTTAGGAACGGCCTGCGTGCAGCAGCAAGGTCTATCGTTCATTCCGTACACAATTGTACCAGCTGCCAACAGAGGGAGAGGTTAACATAAGATAGAAGTAATACAAATAATACAAGTTAAGAGAGAGGCAGTGTGAGAATGGATATTGAAATGATTGTTATGAAGCTTGTAGTCTGCGGAGGGAATGCCAGAAGCAGCGCGATAGAAGCACTGCGTTCGGCAAAAAATGGTGATTTTAAACATGCGGACCAGTTAATGGAAGATGCAGAAAAGACGATTCAGGAAGCACATGAGGTCCAGACAGAAATGATCCAGAATGAGTTAAACGGCCAAAAGGCAGAAGTCGGACTTTTAATGGTTCATGCTCAGGATCATCTGATGAATGCTATGACGGTCATGGATCTATGCAAGGAAATGATTGATATTTTAAGAACAAAAATAAATCATTCATAGAAAGGGAGTTAGTTATGAGAAACATTGTTTTGTTTTGTGCGGCAGGAATGTCCACCAGTCTCTTGGTTCATAAGATGAAAGAGGCAGCAGAAAAAGAAAATTATGAGTGCAAGATCAATGCCTATGCACTTGCAAGCACCAAGGACAAGGGAAAGGATGCAGATATCATTCTGCTGGGGCCCCAGGTTCGTTTCAGCAAGGCAAAAGTAGAAAAGGACTGTCCAGGTAAGATCATTGAATGCATTGATATGCAGGTATATGGCACGATGAACGGTGCCAAGGTGATTGCTCAGGTCAAAAAAGCTTTAGGCGATTGAATGTGAGCACAAATTAAGGGGGAAATAAAGATGGATAAATTGATGAATTGGTTGCAAGACACGATTATACCGCCATTGTCAAGATTGGGGAATCAAAGACATTTGGTAGCGGTGCGTAATGGTTTAACCTTAACGTTACCGGCAATCATAAGCGGAAGTATTTTTCTTATCATAGGAAATATTCCAATTGAAAGCTGGACTAATTTTTTAGCACCTTATGAAGATATGATTAATGCTGCTGTCGGTGTTTCATTTGGAATTATTTCACTTTTAGCAGCCATTGGAATCGGTTATGAGCTAAGTAAAAGTTATGACCTTGATGCTATTTCCGGTGCGGGCTTGTCAGTAATGGCTTTTATTACCACTCAGCTTTCTGACGGCTTTACCATTGATCCTGCAGGCTTTGATTCTACGGGACTATTTACAGCAATTATTGCAGGTATTGTTACTACCGAAATTTATCATTTCTGTATTAAAAAGAATTGGGTATTTAAGCTGCCTGACGGTGTACCGCCGGCAGTAAGTAATTCCTTTGTATCTTTGATTCCAGCAATGCTGATTTTAGTGCTGTTCTGGACAATTCGTGTTCCGCTGCATTTTAATATTACTGAATTTATTCAAAGTATCTTTTCTCCGTTGCTTCATGCATTAAATAGTTTACCTGGTATTTTACTTTATACATTTTTGGTAAGTTTATTGTGGTGTGCAGGAATCCATGGGGATATGACATTAGAAGGTGTTGCAGATCCAATATTTTTAGCATTTGTTGCAGCAAATGCTTCTGCATATGCAAAAGGAGAAGCACTTCCTTATATCACCGCTTCCGGTTTTTCCAGCCTGTTTGTTAATGTAGGCGGAACAGGAGCTACATTAACTTTAGTTCTTCTGATGATTTTCTCAAAATCAAAAACTTATAAGGAATTGGGAAAGGTGGCTCTTCCAGGTTCGATTTTTGAAATAAATGAGCCGGTAATTTTCGGTTTTCCAATTATCATGAATCCATTGATGATGATTCCTTTCATCTTGATTCCGTTAGTATTAGCTGCCAGCAGTTATTTTCTTATGTCCATTGGATTAGTTGGCAGGCCAATGATGATGGTTCCCTGGACCATGCCTCCAATTATCGGACCTTTAATGGCTACTGGTTGGGATATAAGAGCCGCGATCTGGTCTGCGGTTGAAATTGTCATTGCGATTGTCATCTATATGCCATTTTTCAAAATTGCCGAAAAACAAATGTTGGAGAATGAAAATCAAGCAGTTGAAACAACAGATATTGAAGTTGATGAAGCGGCTAAAAATTGATCATGGAGGAATATACTATGTCAAAAAAAATCAAAGTTGTAACAATTGGCGGAGGATCCAGCTATACACCAGAATTGGTTGAGGGATTTATTAAAAGATATGATGAATTTCCAATCAGTGAATTATGGCTGGTGGATATCGAAGAAGGCAGGCACAAGTTAGAGATTGTCGGAGAAATGGCTAAGCGGATGGTAGAAGCAGCAGGAATTAACTGTAAGGTTTATTTAACGCTGGACCGTCGGGAGGCTTTAAAAGATGCTGATTTCGTTACTACTCAGCTGCGGGTTGGATTATTGGAAGCACGGATTCTTGATGAACGTATTCCATTAAGCCATGGATTAATCGGTCAGGAAACCAATGGTGCCGGGGGTATCTTTAAGGCTTTACGAACCATTCCGGTCATATTAGATATTGTAGAGGAAATGAAAGAATTATGTCCTGAGGCTTGGTTAATTAACTTTACGAATCCTTCCGGTATGGTTACGGAAGCTGTTTTAAGATATGGTAATTGGAATAAGGTTGTAGGTTTATGCAATATTCCAATTAATGCGGTTTATGAAGAAGCTGCGATACTTAATGAAAAGCCATCTGACTTATTCTTCCAGTTTGCAGGCATTAATCATCTGCATTGGCACACTGTGGTAGATAAAAATGGAGTTGACAGAACGGATGAACTGATTAAAAAAGTGTATGAAGATGGAGAAACAAATTCAATTGTTGCAAATATTAAGGATAATCGTTTGATCTTTGAGCAAGTTGAAAATCTTCATATGGTTCCATGCCCATATCATAATTATTATTACTATACCGATAAGATGTTGGCTGAGGAATTAGAAGACTTTAAAAACCATGGAACCCGTGCCGAAAAGGTTAAAAAAATTGAAGCGGAATTATATGAGTTATACAAGGATCCTGATTTGAATTATAAACCGAAACAGTTAGAAGAACGCGGCGGAGCCAGATATAGTGATGCGGCTTGTGAAACAATTACTTCAATCTACAATGATAAAAGAACAACCATGACCGTCAGTACCCGTAATAACGGTACGATAAAAGATCTGCCTGACGATTGCGCGGTTGAAGTTACTTGCACTTTAACAGGTAAAGGACCGATTCCTTATAATTTTGGCAGCTTTAAACCTCAGGAAAGAGGATTGCTGCAATTAATGAAAGCTATGGAGGAATTAACCATTGAAGCTGCCGTCACAGGGGATCGGGGCACTTTATTACAGGCCTTTATGATGAATCCTCTGATTACCAGCGGAGACGTAGCGAAACAGGTCATGGAAGAATTACTGGAAGCACATAAAAAACATCTTCCCAATTTCTTTCAATAGGCCGTCAGTAAACGATTATTTGATGAAAGGAGATATATTTTCTTGAATAAAAAAGCAAACAAAATCATGGTTATTGTATCCCTTATTGGGTTATTGCTTTTGACAGGCTGTACTACGAACCAAACCGGTGGTCAATTAAAGAAAGGGAACGAAAGCGATAGCTCTTTGAAAGACTCAGAAAAGAAAGAAATAGCTATGGAGTTAGTTTCCAGTGCAGAAAATTCATCTTTGGATTGGAAGGCTCAATACAGTTATATTGAAGATATTGAGGATGGGAGAGGTTATACAGCCGGAATAATCGGGTTTTGTTCTGGAACAGGAGATATGCTGCAATTAGTAAAAGGCTATACAGATTCAAAGCCAGAAAATCTGCTGGCTAAATACATAGGAGCTCTTGAAAAGGTGAATGGTACGGATTCCCATGAAGGATTGGGGGAGGCTTTTGAAAATGATTGGAAGGCTGCCAGCGAAGATGCAGAATTTCAGGAAGCACAGAACAAAATCAGAGATGATATGTATTTTAATCCGGCAGTTGACCAGGCGGTAAAAGATGGATTATCTGCTTTGGGTCAATTCATTTACTATGATGCAATCGTAATGCATGGCCCTGGTGACGGATCTGTTCCATATGAAGAGAGTTTTCCAGGTATAAGGGAAGCTACAATAAATAAAGCGAAGTCTCCAGCAGATGGAGGAAAAGAAGTGGATTATCTAACGGCTTTCCTTGATGAAAGGGATAAGGTAATGAAACTTGAAAGTGCTCACGAAGATTTAAGCAGAACAATTGCCCAGAGGAAATTCTTAAAGGAAGAGAATTATTCTTTGCAAAAGCCTCTTCAGTGGGAAATGTATGGAGATCCCTTTACGATTGATCAATGATATAGCTTAAACGAAATACCCTCCGCAGCAACGGTTTTTCTTTTACCGATGAAGCGGAGGGTATTTCATTGTATCCCAGGGAAGATGCTCCAAAAACAGCAATGACCGAAAGGGAATCTATCACTTGAATACAAAATACAAGCAAACAATAACGCCTAAAATAATTCTATAACATCCAAACACCTTGAAATCATGTTTCTTAATATATCCCATGAAAAAACTGATTACCAAAACAGACATTGCAAATGCTATTGCCATACCCAGTGTCAGAACGAACAGTTCAGCACTTGTAAAAGTAAAACCAAATTTTAATATTTTAATTGCACTTAAGCCAAACATAACAGGGACTGCAAGAAAAAATGTAAATTCAGCCGCCGCAACTCTTGATACACCGATCAGCAATGCGCCTATAATTGTAGCGCCTGAACGTGAAGTTCCGGGGATAATAGAAAGCACTTGGAATAATCCAATTAAAAAAGCGGTGTAATATGTAATGTCTTCTATTTGTGGGGTAGTTGGTGATCGTTTCTTATTCCATTCTTCAATAACAATAAAAGCAATTCCATAGAAAATAAGAGCTGCCCCAATTACCATTGGGGTGTGCAAATGAGTTTCTATATAATCGTCAAATAAAATAGTTATGATAGCTCCAGGAATACAAGCAATCACTACCTTAAACCAAATTGAAAAAATGTCTTTTCTAATAATGGATTGCGATTTATCACTAAATTGAAAAGGGAACATTTTATCCCAGAACATAAGTACAACTGCGAGAATTGCTCCAAGCTGAATAACAACAAAAAACATTTCTTTAAATACTCCGCTCATGTCGAGCGTAATAAATTCGTCAACGAGAAGCATATGTCCTGTGCTGCTAATTGGTAGCCACTCTGTAACTCCCTCCACAATCCCAAGAAAAATAACTTTTAAAATTTCTATAAAGTTTAATATCATTATTTCAAATCTCCCTGTTAATGATGGCCTTACTTATTATGCTAATAAACTCTATTCCCAAACTGCTTGACATGTTGTAATTGTTCTTTACTTGATTTATTAGTTAAATTATAGCAAACTGTTATGAATTATTCAATCTTGACAAATTCGGGTCAAATTTGAGATGCTGACAAGGTCTGTTATTAAGCAGATTCTTCCATTAAAGTTGGAATGTCTGGAAACGTCATTATTGCCAGAACTTATCCTTTGGTCTCTATTTGCCTTTTGCATATTGAGACGGAGTAGAACCGGTATACTTTTTAAATACCTGGCTGAAGTACTGGGGATTGTTGCCAAATCCAACTGCTTCAGCAATCGCGTAAATATGCTCTGCACCTTTTTGGTGAAGGAGCCTTTTTGCTTTTTCGATACGGGTGTGGTTTAAATAGTTAGAGAATTTTTCACCGGACTGCTTTGTAAAGGTACGGCTTAAGTAGTTGACATTGATATATAGCAGATTCTCAGCTATGTGTTTTAATGAAAGGTTTTCGTCATCTAAATGAACGGTGACATAGGCTTTTACCGTATCACAAAGAGATGTTTTGGTGCTGCCGCCCGCATACAAAACACAAAGTAGCTGGTTGGTAATAATACTCCTGAGCTCTTCAATTCTTTGCGCAGCCATAATTAACTCGGTAAAGTGGGATAAATCCTCGGCGGACGGCGGTTCTAACCGGGTCTGAAGTTCCATAAGCAGGTTGAGGCCAATGTGTCTTAATTCTTCAGGTTTAGTGAAATGTGTAAAAAATCGGCTCAGCAGCTTTTTTGCCTGGTCTGAATCTTCTTCCTGCCGGATGATAAAAAGACGGGATACCAGGTTTCCAATGGACGGATTTCCATATACCAACAGAGATTTCTTTACGTGATTTACGGCTTCGATAATAACCTCCTCGCTGATTGGCTTTAATAGATATTCCCGAACACCGTATTTTAAGGCGCGGCGGGCATATTCAAATTCCGGATACCCAGTAAGAATGATAAACTGAATGTGGGAATCCAGGCGGTATATCTTCTCAATCAAATCTAATCCATCTAATCCGGGCATATGGATATCAGTCATTACGATGTCAGGAGCAGTGTCCATAATGGCATCAAGGGCTTCCATTCCGTTTTTACAGCTGGCGGTGATCTGGATCCCCAGTGCTTTCCAGTCAATTAACTCAACAATGGATTCCCGGATCATTTTTTCATCGTCGGCAATTAATAATTTATGCATATTAATACTCCTTTCGCTGTGGAAGGTGAGGGGATGCAGTTTCTGTCTCTTGAGGAATGGTAAATGATACAATAGCCATATTGTCTTTATTGTCAAAACTAAGATGGTAATCTTCTCCAAATAGGATACGGAGTCGGGAATCGATATTTAGAAGGCCGATTCCATTTCCCTTAGGCTTAACAGCCTCGTTTTTTAAATGCTCCAGAATCTGGGTATCAATGAAAGAACCGCTGTTTTCCACTTGTACCTTGATAAGGTTTTTATAATTCTTTGTAACGGACAGGCGGATAACATATTCATCCTGCGGTTCCTCCTGAGCGTGCAGGATGGCATTTTCCACCAAAGGCTGAATGGTCATTTTTGGAATATCCGCCGCCAGTGTGGAAGGATCAACCTCCATGGTTACAACCAGGTCGTCAAAACGGATCTGCTGAATTTTAACGAAACAAGATACAATTTCCAATTCTTCTTTCATGGAAATTACTGTTCTGTTGCTTAAGCTGCTCTGTAGCATGCTGCCCAGGGACTGGGCAATGGTGGAGATATCCTTTGATCCAGATTTTTTAGCCAGCCAGTTAATACTGTTTAAGGTATTGTAGAGAAAATGTGGGTTTACCTGCTGTTCCAGAGACTTAAGCTGAGCCTGAGTGATAAGAAGCTCTTTTACATAGCTTTCCTCAATCAGCTTCTTCAGTTCCACGATCATCTGGTCGAAAGCCGCATTTAAAACGGTCATTTCATCCTGGCTGTTTCCGGTGGTAATCGGGGAGGTCTGAGGTTCTATAATGCCTTCCAGTTTGATCCTGTCCATTTTCCCCACCAGTTTGTTAAACTGATAAGATATGTTTTTTATCATATGTCCGGCCAGAGCAGTGGCAATAAAAACAGCCAGGAGCAAGGAAAACATAAAGGTAGGAATCAGTCGGTTTAAGGACCGGAATATATTATCATAAGGAATGGCCAGGGATATCCGCCAGGTATTGTCTTCAATTGGAAGCCTGGAAAAGGTTATAAACATGCGCATACGGTCAATCTTTTTGATGGCATAGGACTGGGACTCTGAAAAAAGGTTTTTATAATATTGTAAATAACTTTCGTTAACTGTAGGATAAAGCAGTTTTTCTTCGCTGCTGATGAAAACCTGGAATTGCTGGCCGTTGGCATACCGCGATTTTAAGAGATTATGTACCATATCATCCAAATCAACTTGAATGATCAGGTATCCCATAGGCTTTAAGTTTAAGTTTTTTACTTCTAGAATTTTGCGGGCGCAGAGAATACCGGAACCTTTTTCCAAGGGCCGCCAGATCAGGCGTCCATCGGCTTTGTCACAGGCGGAAATCAGACTGTCAATGAAAGTTTCCGATCCGGTAAAGGCCGTTTTTCCCCACCAGATCATTTTGTCATTAGCTGTAAATAAAGTTAGATTTACCATATCCGAAGTATAGTATCTATTAAATATGGAGATGAGATTGGTTCTTGCTTTTTGTGAAGGCAAGGAAGAGAATTCGGTGGTGTTATAAGTATCCAGGTTCTCCTGAAAAGTGGAATCATAGGAAATGTAAGATGTAACTGACTCGACCCCTCTCAAGTTATACATTAATTCATCGGAAACAAACGAAAGAGAGTTGGCTGTCTGTTCATACAGAAGCTTGTTGTATTGCTTGATTACATAATTGAATCCCCCAAAAGTAAGGCTGGTAATGGTAACGGAAACTATAAAGATAATCAGGGCCAGCTTATACTTTAATTTCAGATCATTGAAAGAGTGTGTGCTGTGCATGAATTTCATTGGCAATATCTCCTGTAAAATATGTTTAATTATAATGAAAATTATTGTTTTATTTAGTTATATTCTAACACTGATCTCGAGAAAAAACAGAGAGAGTGAACAAAAAGTAATATTTTTTAACGGAAAAAGTAAGAATTTTTGATTAAAGTATCCTAGGGAAACTGCTATAATCAGGTCAATCAATGAGAGCGGCCGTTCACAATGATGTCAACCGGGAGGTAACAAGATGTTTAAACGTATCAAGCGGTTCTACGCCGCAGCAAACAAAGAAACTGTTGCCGGATATCTGTTTATTGCACCATTTATTATCGGTTTTCTTGCATTTTCCGCAATTCCGATTCTGATTTCCCTGTATCTTTCTTTTACAGAATATGATATTCTGGGGACACCAAAATTTATCGGAATAGAAAACTATGTAAGGATGTTTACAAATGATCCGAAGGTATGGAAAACCTTTGGAGTAACGTTTTTTTATGCAGCTATATCCGTTCCCTTAAAACTAATTATGGCTTTGGCAGTAGCTATGCTCTTCCTGAAAAATAATCGATTCACAGGTTTTATGAGAGGAGTCTACTATCTTCCTTCCATCATGGGCGGAAGTATTGCCGTGGCGGTTCTTTGGAGAAGGCTTTTTGCAAGCGACGGAGTTATCAATGGTATCTTAGCACTGATCGGCTTCCCCGGAAATATATCATGGCTGGGGCGAAAAGATACGGCGATTTGGACTCTGATCATTCTTTCTGTATGGCAGTTCGGTTCCTCCATGCTGATCTTTCTTGCTGGTTTAAAACAGATTCCGGCCAGTCTATATGAGGCGGCTACTGTAGACGGCGGCTCCAAGCCAAGACAATTCTTTAGCATTACACTTCCAATGTTGACACCGGTGCTTTTCTTCAACCTGGTGCAGCAGATGATTAATGCATTTATGGCATTTACTCAGAGTTTTGTTATTACCAACGGCGGACCCAGAGATTCAACTCGTTTTTACAGCGTTTATCAGTACCAGAGAGCTTTCGAATTTCATGAAATGGGCTACGCCAGCGCCATGGCATGGTTTATGCTGCTGGTGATCGGTATTCTAACGGCCCTGATCTTTAAATCGTCAACCCGATGGGTTTACAATGAATCAAAGGATGGGTGACAGATATGAAAAATGATGTTTCTTATAAAGCTGGCAGCAAGATTCGTGCAAGCCAGGTAATATCTATAATCCTGATTATTTTAGGCGGATTTACCATGACCTATCCGCTGCTGTGGATGGTTATGAGTTCCTTTAAAGCCAACAATGAGATTTTTAACAATGCCGGCAGTCTGATTCCGAAGGTATTTCATTTTGAAAACTATATCAACGGCTGGAAAGGTTTTGCAAAGATCAGCTTTACAACGTTCTTTACAAACTCTTTTTTTATCTCTATCGTGGGAACCATCGGAGCGGTATTCTCCTCTGCATTTATTGCATTTGGGTTTGCCAGGTTGAAATTCAAAGGACGTAACTTCTGGTTTATCTGCATGCTGATTACCATGATGCTGCCATTTCAGGTTATTATGATACCACAGTATATTATTTTCAATAAATTAGGCTGGGTAGGAACGTTCTTGCCATTGATTGTACCAAGCTTTTTTGGAGGATCTTTCTTTATATTTCTGATTATACAGTTTATTTACGGAATTCCTAAGGACCTTGACGAGGCTGCAAAAATCGATGGCTGCAGTTATCTTGATATTTTTACCCGGATTATACTGCCGTTAATAATCCCGGCGTTGGTAACATGTGCAATTTTCTCATTTATGTGGAAATGGGATGATTTTATGGGTTCACTGCTTTACTTAAATAAGCCAAGTATGTATCCGGTAACCATGGCTCTTAAGATGTTTTCTGATCCAACATCGATTACGGATTGGGGCGCCATGTTTGCCATGGCTACATGTTCCATTATTCCGATTTTCCTGATTTTTGTATTTTTTCAAAGATATCTGGTAAACGGTATCAGTACAGAGGGATTGAAAGGTTAAAAATTAAAGTCTAAGGAGAGATGTTAAAATGATGAAAAAAATTTGGAAACGTTTCATTGCATTTACATTGGTGGGCTTGGCCATAGTGGGGATTGCTGGCTGTGGCTCAAAAGATACAGACAATGGTGAAAAAACCACGGCAGCAGAAGTAGCAGCAGCGGGTGAAACAACCGATAAAACAAAAGGCGGAGAAACGGTAATCCGCGTATGTTGGTGGGGAAATCAGACAAGAAATGACGGAACGGTTAAAGCTCTTGAAATGTATGAAACAGAGCATCCGGGAATTAAATTTGAGGTTGAATTTTCTGATTTTAATGGATATTGGGATAAACTGGCAACGCAGGCGGCCAGCGGAAATCTGCCGGATATTATTCAGATGGATTACCGTTACATAAAACAGTATGCAGATAAAGGTCAGATTGTAGGATTAAATCAGTATATCAACAGCGGCGTGATTGAAACTGCAGACGTAGCCGACAGCATTATGGAGACCGGTGTGGTTGGTAGTGATATCTACGGTATTGTATCCGGTACTCAGGCTATGGCGCTGTTAGTAAATACCGATGTAATGGCGGAAGCCGGTGTGACGCTTCCGAAACAGCCAACCTGGGATGAGCTGTTTGAAGCCGGAAAGACAGTTCATGAGAAAACAGGTCAGTTCCTTAATATTCCAAGTGGTGATGAGCTGAATATGCTGTATATGGCAAGAGCCGTAGGACAGACCATGTTTAACGAGGCTGGTGATGGACTAGGAATGCCTGATGAAACAGTAGCACTTCGCTATTTTACTAGATTGAAAGAGACCCTAGACGGCGGTTACCACCTTTCACCTGAGGAAGTTGCGGAAGGCAGTAACAGCCAGCTGAGTAATTTCGCAGCAGGTAAAGAATGGTGTAATTTTATAAATTCCAATCAGATTACCAATACAATCAGCCAGTGCCCTGATGGATTGGAATACGAAATTTATATGTATCCGACGGAAGCAGATGCAATACAACAGCCGCTGTTCTTAAAGCCTTCCATGTTCTGGAGCATATCGAAGGACTCTGGAAATTCCGAAATTGCAGCCGATGTGATTAATTATTTAACAAACTCTGTAGAAGCAAACAAAGAAGCTTTAAAGGGAGAGAGAGGCGTTCCGATTTCCAGTGTCGTTTCTAAGGCAATTGCCGAAGTAGTAGATGAGTCGACCGCAAGAATAAATTCTTATGTATCGGAAGTTGCTAAGATAGCAAATAAAATTGATCCTCCATATCCGGCAGCAGCTGCAGAAGTTGCAAAGCTGATCAGTGACCTGTCTGACATGGTCCGCTACGGGGAAATTACGCCAGAAGATGCTGCCAATGATTTCTACGAACAGGCAACGGAGATTCTTCAGAAAGGTGCGGCGAAATAATGGGAATTATCAGTGGAGAGTACAGAGATAGAATCAAACACTGGATTCGTACACTAAAGGAAGACTTTTATACCCCGCTTGGTGACATGGAGTTTGAATATTACCGCACTATGGACCATATGAAACTTGCGGAGGTTAGGAATCAAGAGTTTACTCCGGTAGAGACGGGGCATACCTGGGGAAATCTGTATGAGTATGGCTGGTTTAGAACCCGCTTTACGCTTCCGGCAGAGGCGCAAGGGCAGCGAATCGTTGTCAACCTTCAGCCGGGCGGAGAGTCTACGCTTTTTGTAAATGGAAAAGAATTTGGAACTTACCGGGCAGACTGGGTAAAGGAGCCTCATCATTTTCTTGAGGACAATTTTCTTACTGACAATGGTAGGGAAGGGGAAGCCTACGAGCTGTATATGGAGATCTATGCCGGCCATTATTATGCGGAGGCCCAAGACAGCGGATGTGCCACCGGTCCAGTGCTTCCGGGATTGTTTGAAGACCCGGCAGTGGAAGGACACAGAAGGTGTCTTGGTGCTTCTACTTATGGTATCTGGGATGAGACGGCTTACCAGCTTTACATGGATGTGATGACATTAAATGGCCTTTTAGAGGTTATTGATCAGGACTCCCTGCGGGCCGAACGAATTGCCGAAGCTTTGGAAACATTTACCCTTCTGGTAGATTTTGAACAGGACAAGGAAGCCCGGACAGCGTCTTACCGAGTCGCCAGAGAGGCCATCCGTCCGGCCATGGAAGCAAAAAACGGTTCCAGTATGCCGGAATTTTACTGCATTGGCAATGCTCATCTTGACCTGGTATGGCTGTGGCCTCTGGCTGAGACTAAGAGAAAGACCGCTAGAACGTTTGCTGCCCAGCTGCGTCTTTTGAAGGAGTATGATGATTACCGCTTTATTCAGAGTCAGCCGGCCTGCTATGAAATGTGCCGGGAATCCTATCCTGATCTTTTTGAGGAAATCCGTCAGGCTATTTTGGAAGGCCGCTGGATTGCCGAGGGAGCTATGTGGGTAGAGCCGGATACCAATATGGCTGGCGGTGAGGCTCTGATACGCCAGCTTCTTTATGGAAAACGCTACTATAAAGAAATGTTTGACGTGGACAGTCGTCTTTTATGGCTTCCTGATACCTTTGGCTATACGGCGGCTCTTCCTCAGATTTTAAAAGGTTGCGGAGTGGATTATCTGGTTACTCAGAAGATTTTCTGGTCTTATAACGAAGGGGAGCAGTTCCCATACCATTACTTCAATTGGAGGGGGATGGACGGAACTGAGATCGTGTCTTTCCTACCAACCAGCTATACTTATGGGACCAATCCGGCAGAACTGAATAACGTATGGAAAAACCGTGCCCAAAAGCGTGAGCTGTATAACTTCCTTATACCGTTTGGCTATGGAGACGGCGGCGGTGGACCAACCAGGGATCATATCGAATATCTGGAGCGGCAGAAGAATTTGGAAGGCAGCGTGAAAATGCACATGGAAAATCCTGTGGATTACTTTGTTGCGATGGACGAAATGGGTGGTCCTGCAAATACTTATACCGGTGAGCTTTATTTTACGGCTCATCGTGGAACGTATACTTCCCAGGCCGCAATTAAAAAATGGAACCGTAAGAATGAGCTGGCTCTGCGGAGTCTGGAGCTCTGGGGCAGTATGGCTCTGGCGAAGAAAAAAGAAGACCGGTTGTTTGGAAACAGCTATGTTTACCCAGCCGATAAGGCTGAAAAATTATGGAAAGAAACATTGCTAAATCAATTCCACGATATTCTTCCCGGATCAAGTATAGGACGAGTTTATGATGAAGTCAGGATTTCCATGGAACGGGCTTGGAACGAGACTGCCGTACTTGTGAGAGAAGCAGCAGCCAGTATGGTGAGTGCGGGCGAAGGAATCACAGTCTTCAACTCCCTGCCATTTAAAAGGGTATGTCTGACCGAAGTGCCGGAAGGCTATGGCACAGGCTGCAGGACACTGGAAGGGGATATGATCCCTGTTTATACGGAAAACGACCGTGTGACGGTTTTTGTTGAGGTTCCGGCTCTTGGTGCGGTTACGATTGTTCCATGGAATGAAGAAGTTAGGGTTGAAAAGCCCATTGTTTCCCTAAAGCAGGAACAAACCGGATTCTTGATGGAAAATGAGAAACTCCGAGTTCATATCAATGCGGAAGGAGAAATCACTTCCTATATTCTCAAGGAAAATGGAAGGGAATTTGCAAAATCTCCGATGAACCATTTCCGGCTGTTTAAGGATGTTCCAAGAAAGTTTGATGCCTGGGATATTGACTCCAATTATGCAGCGCAGGAAATTGCGGGGGCCTTTGATGTGAAGGCAGAAATCATTTGTGGCGGCGGTGCAAAAGCAGTACTGCATATCGAAGGAAGAATCGGCGAATCCACTTTTACCCAAGATATTTCCCTGGAAGCGGGAGGGGAACGGGTGGAATTTGCGACTGAGGTTGACTGGCGGGAAATGCACCGTCTCCTGAAGGTGAGCTTTCCGACAACTGTTTACGGGGAAATGGCAATCAACGAGATGCAGTTCGGCTATGTGGAACGTCCAATGCATCGGTCAAGAACTTACGACAAGGACCGCTTTGAGGTTTGCAACCACCGTTATAGTGCTGTCTGCGACGGAGGAAACGGGATGGCGCTGTTAAATGACTGCAAGTATGGTATCAGCATGGAAGACGGCGTTTTGGAATTAACCCTTCTGCGTGCTGCCACTTGCCCGGAAATGAGAGCTGATAATGGCATTCACAATTTTACATACGGTGTAACTGCATGGAAGGGAATGTTCATGGAAAGCAGCGTCGTAAGACAGGGCTACGAGATCAACGAGGCACCTTTGATAGTAGCTGGTCTGATAGAACGTTTCTCCCTGGCAGGAGTAAACTGTGACCATGTGGTCATTGATACGGTAAAACTGGCTGAAGATGGAAGCGGCGATCTGATTTTCCGCCTCTACGAGTGTAAAAAGGCTATGGACCGTGCTGTTCTTACTGTTAATTATCTGGTCCGGCAGGCGTGGATTTGTGATATGCTAGAAAATAAGCTGGAGGAGACAGAGGTTTCCGGTGGAAATGGCTGTGGATCAATAGGGCTTGATTTTCGTGCATTTGAGATTAAAACAGTCCGAATTTCTCTTAAAAATAAATAATAGCATATCGGGTTCTATCTTCTTTTGGAGCAATGTATACTACCGGAATTTGGGCAGCATATGTAATGAATATTTAGAAAGTGCGGGGCTGTCGCAAAATGATTTTTCATACAAGATATGGGTATTCACCAAGCAACAAGAAACCATATCCTGTTGATGTTTTTCATTTTGCGACAGCCCCTTTTACATTACAGCAAGAATATCCCAATAGCAACCGTAATCAGCCAGGCTGATTTATCATAATCCGGATAATTTCCTCATTGGTTTGCTTCATACCTTCTCTCCCCAGTCTCCCAACATTTCTAAGGGTAGCCTCCACGCCTTTGGTGACGATCCCGTCGCCATCAAAGAACTGCTGTCCCTGCATGTACATATTGTAACCCAAAATTCCGGCTTCAATGGAAGAGGCGATCTTTGCTGCGCAGGAGGATTTAGCCCCGTCGCATACGATACCGGAAACAATGGCCAGCGCGTTGACTATGGTATGGATGACTTCCTCATAGCCCCCTCCGCAGAGATAGGCAATTCCGGCTCCGGCCCCGGCCCCTGCATTGACAGCACCGCAATAGGCGGATAATCTGCCGATGGGGGTTTTCTGGTGAATGGCGGCAAGATTGGATAAAGCTAAGGCCCGGTACAATTTCTCTTCGCTGACCTTTAAGGCCCTTGCATATACGATGACAGGAACGGAAACAGTGATTCCCTGATTCCCGCTTCCGGAATTGATTACGACCGGCAGTCCGCAGCCGTTCATGCGGGCATCTGAACCTGCAGCAGCCATGGCCTTTGCCCTGACGGATAAGTCGTCTCCGGAATTTTTAAGAAGCACCTTGCCGATATTGGCTCCATAGCTTTCCTTAAGTCCCTCTTCGGCAATGGCCCAGTTGTAGCGGATCTGGCGGTCCAGGATCTCCCGGATGTCAGAGATGTCCACGGAATTGATGAAGTCCCAGATATCTTCCATATTGAGCAAACTCCGGTCGGTCATTGTGTCCTCTTCCAAAGCCGCTTCTTTTTGCATCAACTTGGTTCCATCCGTTTCAATGAGGACGATGTTGGTGTGGTAACCTGCAATGCGTACCCTGCTATAGGACGATCCCTTATACAGGGTAACAAGGATATCAAAATTAATCCCCTGATCCAGGTGTTCTACCATGATCTCTCGTTCCTTCATAAATTCTCTCATCTGCAGCATCTGCTCCGGGGAGACCTCTGCAATGACCTCCAGCTCTTTTTCCGGATTCCCCGCCACAATCCCTGCCGCCACTGCCGCCGGAATACCCTTTAAATGGCCTGTGTTGGGAACAATCACGGATTTTACATTCTTAATAATGCTTCCGCTGGCTGCCACCGCCACTTTATCAGGCATTTGCCCCAGTGCTTTTCTGGCTACTGCGGCGGCATACGCCAGGGCGATCGGTTCGGTACAACCCATGGCGGGAAGCAGTTCTTCCTTTAATATCTGCACATAGGCGCGGTATTTATTACATTCCCTTTCCATTGAACATTAATTCCTTTCTGAACGTATCATTAATTTTCCGTAAACAACCTGACAACAATCATTGATTTCTAATTAGTTATAATGTACCATAGAAAGATGTGGAAGTAAAATTTAACGTTTTTAAGATAACGTTTAATATTTTTAAATCAAGTATAGAAAGGAGTTTGCAGGATGGAGCTTCGGGAAATAAAGACGTTTTTAGAGGTAGCAAACCAGAGAAGCTTTTGCCGGGCAGCTGAAAAGCTGGGCTATTCTCAGGCGGCCGTTACCGTACAGATCAAACAGCTGGAAAGGGAATTAAATGTTCATTTGTTTGACCGGATCGGGAAACAGACGACTCTGACTCATGAAGGAGAAACCTTTTATGAATATGCGGCTGATGTAGTAAAGAGCCTGACTCATGTAAAAAATATTTTATCCGAATCCTCGGAGCTTACGGGAAGGCTGGTGATCGGGACCATAGAGTCCATTTGTTCCACCTTGTTTCCACCTCTCATACAGGAGTTTCACCGCCTTTATCCCCAGGTCAACGTCAGCATTGTGGTGGATTCTCCCGATGCACTTCTTACCATGATGAACCACAATACCATTGATCTGGTGTATTTCCTTGATAAACGCATGTATGATTCAAAATGGGTAAAGGTAATGGAACAGCCTGAAAACATTATTTTTGCCGCTTCCAAAACCCACCCCTTTGGAATGGAAACAGATCTTACCATTGATCAGGTCATTTCACAGCCTATGATCCTAACGGAAAAGGATGCCAGTTACCGGCTTATGCTGGAACAGTACCTCGCTGCTTATGGAAAAAAGGTCCATCCCTTTCTGGAGATCGGCAATACGGAATTTATCATCAAGATTCTTCGCAGCAACGCAGGGATCTCCTTTCTTCCGGAGTTCACCATTTGTAAGGATATTGAGGAAGGGACTTTAATGCCCCTTAACATGAAAGATTTTCACTTACAGTCTTGGAGACAGATGGTTTATCACAGGGATAAATGGATCAGCAGAGAGATGAAGGCATTTATTGAACTTGTCCAAAGGATGGAGCAGAAATGCGGAGGGGCTGCCCCTCCTGACATTCCAAAAGAATAATTGTACAGACTCTCCTGATGTGCTATACTGAACAGGAAAATATTTGAAATAAATGAGCGGAGGTTTAAGACATGGAAGCGTTAAAAATCGGAATCATGGGGACAGGTAGGATCGCATCAGTGCTGGCAAATACAATGCTTCAGATGCCGCAGGTAGTTCTGATGGGAGCAGCCTCCAGAAGCCTGGAAAAAGCAGAAGAATTTGCAGCGCGTTTTTCCATTGAAAGGGCTTACGGTTCTTATGAGGAACTTGCGAAAGACCCGGATATTCAGTTGATCTACATTGCTACACCTCATTCCGAACATTGCAGCAATGCGAAGCTATGCCTGGAAAATGGAAAGCATGTTCTCTGTGAAAAGGCCTTTGCAGCCAATTATGCTCAGGCCAAGGAGATG
>Ga0213824_1000421_pt1 | contig 33338 bp, 34 predicted proteins | sample MC6MC0906MG_FD_179892 | JGI IMG/M metagenome (GOLD analysis project Ga0213824, IMG submission 179892) | Enriched soil aggregate microbial communities from Iowa State University, Ames, United States - MC6-MC0906-MG | ecosystem: Environmental > Terrestrial > Soil > Unclassified | place: USA: Iowa...
CCAGGGATCAAAATACTAACAGGCCCTATGACCCCAACAGGCCCTATGACCCCAACAGGCCCTATGACCCCAACAGGCCCTATGACCCCAACAGGCCCTATGACCCCAACAGGCCCTATGGCCCCAACAGGTCCTATGGCCCCAACAGGTCCTATTATCCCAATAGATGAATTTGAAAATATTGAGTCACAAGAGTCGCCATCTTTATTACCGAGTACAATTGTTTCAATCATTGAAGATTGCATGGATTACATGGTTTATGTCTGGATGAAAGATGGAGATAATTTTTGGCTGATTCCTAGAAGCAGTACTCAGAGAACTGTTTCTGGTTACCGATGGAATCAAAACGCAGTGTGGAATAATGAGGAAATATACTACAACGATATTTATAGTGTTACATGTGTTTCTTAAAATCCAGGATCAGGATGGGGCCTTACAAATCCAGGACTGGCGGAATAAATAAATCTGCTCACAATTCCGTGCAATAAGGCGGGTATCCGGTATTCGGTCCCGCCTCTCTAGAATTTACCCAAAAGAAAACGCCCATCGACTATTCCGACAGGCGTTTCTAAATAGGGAGGGCTCCCGATGAATAATTAAATAAGAATTTTATGTCGTTATTATACTATTAAGATATAAAGCTTCAACCTTACGCCCCCTCCCTCGCATATAATCGAATATCCGTGTATTCTTCAAAATCTGTAAGTTATACCGGTTATATGAGTATGAAAGCACCTTCTGCTATGGATTCGAATTTTATTTCAAAAATTAGAAGTGTTCCAAATTTTAGCCTGGGGGACAATATTTTATTTACCTGGATAAATATTCCGCTGTTACAGCCTATAATTAAGTGAATAACAGTATATAATCTTTATGCAAGTCGGTGATATATCATTACACTCGTTGTAAAGCCTGAATTTCAACTCCAGGTGTGAAAGTAATTGGACCATCATTAAAATTGATTATTAATATAGGAGATGTTGTAGGAATGGACCATATAGTAAATGAGAATTATAAAATTATTTTAATAACCATGGATAAAAGTGATCACTTTTGGAAGGTTATGGATAATGGTGCTAGAGAAATGGCTTCTATGTTAGGTGTTACATATGAATGGGACGCTCCCTTAACGAGAGATGTAAATAAACAAATTGAAATATTTAATAATGCCGTAGTAGCGGGAGCAGATGCAATAATGTTAGCGGCGAGTGATCCTTTAAAGATTTCAAGAGCAGTTGAAGAAGCGAAAGCAAAGGGTGTAAAAATCATTTATGTTGATTCACCAGCGTTTGAAGAAGCAGTCATAACCTTAGCTACAGATAATTATACAGCTGGTAAGTTAGCTGGAGAAAATATGTTTTACGAATTAGAGGAGATTGGTCTCACATATGGTTCAATAGGAATCATTGGGGTAACTCCTGAAAACAGAACGACTGTAAATCGGGAAATGGGATTTCGCGATTATTTTAAGCCGTTTGTCAGATATCAAATATTAGATACAATATACACGAATGGTGACCAAGAGTTAGCAAAACAAGCAACGGAAAAATATATAAGAGACAATCCCAATCTTGTTGGTGTTTTTTCAACGAATGAAGGATCTACGTTAGGGATGGGGTACGCTTTGAGAGAAAATGATATAAATATTATCGGTATTGGATTTGATATCACAGAGATAATTCAGGAAATGATAAGAGATAATACTATAAAAGCTGTATTGGTACAAAATCCATTTACAATGGGCTATTTGGGTATGGCTGAGGCAGTTGCTGCATTAAGGGGATTTGATACAGGTCCAAAATTTATTAATACTGGAGTAACTGTAGTTAATATATATACGCCAAGTCGAATATTATCATAATATATTTGAGAAATAAGGGAATTTCTATTAAGGAAAACCGGTCAGCCAGTTTGTCACAACTGTCTGACCGGCCCATTTATTTCCTTATTCCGCCGGTACTTATAATATGCCCGATTTTTCCTAGTAATTCCAGAGGTCAAGTGTGGGCAGAGCACACAAAAAGAAAGCTACAAGTAACGAATATTGATGTTAGCAATTATAATTGATTTAGAGAGCGAGGATTGATTTCCCGCTCTTTTCTTGAATATTATATATAAATATGATATGTTTCATATATACGAATGGGGGATGTGATATGAAAAAATATCTTTTAACAATTGCTTTGGCTCTTGGTATTCTCGGTATTACAGGCTGTTCAAAAGAAGGTTCGAAGGTACAAACTACCACTGAAACTGGGGACGGTGTTACGATTTACGAAGGAGATAGGAGAGTCATATTTGATTTGAGTGTTTTGCCTTGTGATATGGAATACAAAGGGCATATTCTTCAATTTTCATCATGTGAACTGTATCAGGAAATGTCAGATGTAAATGATTCCTATACGCCTTATTTAATTGCCAAAGTTAAAATAGATGATATTGATGATGAAACATTGCATCAGTTTGATGAAGATTTATATGTTTATGGAAAAATATCTAATGATAAAAATCATTTAAATAATAAAGAATTATCTAAAATTTGTGAGGTTGATAATGCAGGATATCGATATTATGTATTCTCACAGTCATTATTTATATCTGGTGATTATAGATATGATTTTTCAGAATCTGCTTTCAATGTGGGTTTTTTGATTCTTCAAGGGGAAGATTACAGAGCTTTGCATTATATCTATGATGAATATTCAAGTTCAAATGTTAAAGATTTGAAAGATATAAGTAAAGAAGTCTGGTATGAGATCAAGCATACGCAGAATCTACAGGGTTTGGCGGAATAGGGTCCCAAAGGAATTTGTAAGATATATTTAATAGTATGTACGTAATTCTGAACATATAATATACTAGCAGATAAAACTGCTGGCAATCGTGTATAGGATGGTGGGCCTCAATTCTACATAGAATGGAGGTGTTGCTCATGAAGTATTATGACTTTAAGGACTTGATGTCTTTCGGCATGTTCTTTCTGGCACTGCTGACATTCGTCTTAATGACGTGTCGCTAAATACAAAAAACCTTCCCTGTACTTTGGCCGGTTGGGAAGGTCTTTGCTTTTCTAATTAGCCAACCACCCTGTGGCGATTGCCTTTTTTTATTATATTATCCATACCGTTAGAATATTACAATTTTATGAATTTTTGCAGAAATATGCTTATACCCCGCGTATTACAACATAAACCTTGCACTTGTCTGACTCCCAAAGAGTTTCTTCAACCACAAATTCCGCTTCCGGAACAATTCCCCTTAGCATCGCTTCCATTGGTGACAGACAATGGATTTTACATGGACTGTGCTCTTACCGGTTTTATCAATAGAGTTAATATTAGTTACCATTATTTTACTAAAATTACAGGCTTCTTAAGATTTGAAACTTTTACTGTCAAATTTTTACAAATAGTTTACTTGTTTTTACAAATACCTAAACTTCATTGACTTGAAAATGCTATAGACTATATACTTTAACTAAATTTAAGGAGGTCAAGATCGATGAAAAAAAAGTATTTAGCAGTTACAGCTTTATCTATAGCATTAGCCATGGGAAGTGCTATGTCATCATTTGCTGCAGGATTTGTGAGCACCCCGCAGGGGGTAAAGTATCAGTGGGGATCTGGTGATTACTGTACGAACAACTGGGTCAACTACAAAAATCATTGGTTCTTCTTTGGTAATGACCAGCTTATGCGTACCGGGTGGATTCAAAGGGATAACACATGGTATTACACAGCTGACACCGGTGAGCTTCAGGGCGGGATTATGAAAATTAATAACAATGTCTACTACTTTGATACCAATACCTTGAAGATGGTAACCGGTCCCTACACCTACAATGGTGTCACCTACAACTTTACTGAAAATGGGGCCACTGACGGTGGACCATACGTCTACACAGAATGGAACAGTGATGGCACCATCAGGCGCGGCGCAAAAGTAGGAGTCCGTTAAATTTTTAAATTTTGAAAGGATCAATTTATATTATTAAATAAGAAAAAAGTAGGTGAGTTTTTATGAAGTACTTTAAGCGGTTGGTGGCCTGGGCTTCTGTAATAACAGCTCTCTGGATTAGCATCCCATTTGAATCCCTGGCAGCTTCATCGAAAACGATATCATCAGTGACTATTTATGTAGGGCTGGAGGATTTGGAAGAAGGAAAGACCTTACCGTCAGAAGTTTCCTTTAAAACAACAGAAAAATCAGGAAATTATGTTTGCAGCAATGATAGCAGGTATGAAGTTACGGATTTAGATTGGATAACCTCTGACAATAAGGAAATGATGATTGGTTCAAAGCCGAAGATGAAAGTAACCCTACGGGCCATAGATTCCGATGTATATGCTTTTAAAGGTGGTTATAGTTCCGGCAATGTGTCCATTAAGGGAGGGGATTATGTGACCTCCAGCCGTTCCAAGTCAGATACCTTATATGTGACATTTACGTTCAATCCTTTAAAAGGAACCTATAATCCACCGGAAAATGCTTACTGGGGGGACTCAATCGGATATGCAGAGTGGAGCGAAGGAGAATACAGTTCCGGAGCATATGATGTCTATTTATATCGCGGAAATACAATCATAAAAAAGGTTGAGTGTTTGAAAAAAACTTCTTATGATTTTTATCCATACATGACAAAAGCAGGCAATTATTCTTTTAAGGTCAGAACTACTCCAGGTACGGAAACGGAAAAGAAATATGGAAAGAAAAGTGGATGGACTGAATCTGATGAAGCAGATCTTACGGAAGAAAACGTGTCTGATGGAAGTGGACAGGAGGGTTCCTGGAATTCAGATTCGGAAGTTGGTTGGATTAAGAATGGGAATACCTGGTATTATAAGTACCCCGATGGTACCTATCAAAAATCCTGGGCAAATATAAATAACAAATGGTATATGTTTAACAGCATTGGAATGATGGTTACCGGATGGAATCAGAGCAATGGCCACTGGTATTATTTTAATAGCAATGGAGCCATGGAGACTGGCTGGATTGTTTCCGGTAATAAATGGTATTATTTAAACCCTTCGTCTAATATTGGAGTGGAGGGAGCTATGCAAACCGGATGGAGTCAGATAAATGGCAACTGGTATTATTTCAATACCAACGGTTCCATGGCAATCGGTTGGGTTATGTCCATTAATAAGTGGTACTACCTAAATCCTTCAGCGGCCACTGGTGTAGAAGGAGCCATGGCAACTGGCTGGAGGCAGATAAATGGAAACTGGTATTTCTTCAATGCCAATGGTTCCATGGCAACTGGTTGGGTTACATACAATAATAAGTGGTACTACCTAAATTCTTCGTCGACCGCTGGAGTAGAAGGAGCCATGGTAACTGGCTGGATTGTCTCCGGTAATACCTGGTATTATTTGAACCCTTCGATAGAAGTAGGAGTGGTGGGCGCCATGCATACTGGTTGGAGGCAGATAAATGGAAATTGGTATTACTTCAATACCAATGGTTCTATGGCAACTGGCTGGATTTTTTATAATAATAAGTGGTATTATACAGATTCTGCCGGAGCTATGCAATTAGGCTGGAAGCAGATAAATGGAAACTGGTATTATTTTAATAGCGATGGAACCATGGCAGTCAACACAGTTATCAACGGATTTTTAATCAATGAAAATGGTGTATGGTACAAGTAATAAAAACAGAAATAATAGGTTTTGCGCAATATGCAAAGATAGCGGAATATAAGAATTTAAATAGTATAAATGTTCACTTTACAAATAAAAGAGGTAGAGATATTGATGTCTTTACCTCTTTTATTTTATCCATGGACGAGCATACCGCATTCTTCACAATATAGCCAAGTGGACTTATTACGTACTTGATTCGGCGTTTTAATCCTTTTAGCGTTGGCATTATTATATCCACATACAGGACATATAAATTGGGTTTCGCCATACCAGCCTATTTTTTCTAAAGCATTCAATCCGGATTCAATAAAAACGAAACATTCATCACTTTTCAATTGTTTTTCCATAGCAATTACTCCTTTGTGTCTTTTCATAATCAGTATAACATATTCTGAAATAAAAATCAAACATATGTTCGATAATCCCTTTAAACAATGCCACCAGCCTGGCGATTGCGGATAAAAGATCTGCTAAATTTGACTATTTCACATATCCATGATAAGGTTAATGAAACAACTCCGAATATCTTTCAGGTAGTGGGGGAACCAATCTAAGGGGTGAATCTTATTTTAAGAGGGGCAGCTTGGATGCCCTAATCCGTCAGCTAATCCCATAGGAGTATCCCAAGCGAATGACGAAGCTCAGTATGAGTTAGTTTATCCGCTTTTTTGATGTGCAAAAATATACCAAAAGGAGGCCTCGTAGTAATAGGGTATCGATATATGCAAAAAGCGTTAAACGTATGTCATAAGGTTTAATATTATGATGTGGAGGAACAAAATTGAATTTTCTATTGAAAATCAGTATTGTAATATTGGTTGGAATTATAGGCGGGAAGGCAGCCAGAGTCTTTAAGCTTCCCAATGTATCTGGTTATTTGGTAGCAGGGTTATTTTTAGGACCCTCTTTTCTCCAATTTATTAGTTCAAGTGATATGGAATCATTTTCTGTAATTAATGAATTAGCCTTAGCAGTGATTGCTTTCAGCATAGGAAATGAATTTGTCATGAAAGATATGTTGAAATTAGGGAAATCCATCGTAATTATTACATTGGCAGAGGTTGTTGGAGCCATAATTATTGTTTTTACTGTTATGTATTATTTACTAAATCAGCCTTTTGCATTTAGCATTGTAATAGCATCAATGTCAGCCGCAACGGCACCGGCCGCAACTTTATTAGTAATAAGGCAGTATAACGCTCATGGCCCATTAACAAAAACAATATTACCTGTAGTTGCATTAGATGATGTGTTTGGAATAATCGCTTTTGGAATTGCCATGTCTTTAGCAACCCTGTCGACAGGCCAACGGGATTTTTCCATAGTGCAAATGGTTAGCGGACTGGTTATTGAGATAGGAGGCTCCATTTTACTAGGTTTGGTTTTGGGGTTTATTCTTACTTTTTTTGCGAAGAAATCAAGCGGCCGCGACGAGCTTCAGGCAGCATCACTCATGGCAATTGGAATCGCAACAGGAATATCTATTAGTTTAGGATTATCACCTTTATTAACGTGTATAATGATGGGGACCACCGTAGTAAATACATATAAAAAGTCAAAGAGAGTTTTTGACTCGATCAATGATTTTGCATCACCAGTCTATATCTTATTTTTTACATTAGCAGGTGCCAGCTTGGATTTAAGTATTTTAGTCAGCGTAGGAATTATGGGCGTCGCTTATGTAATTGCAAGAGCCAGTGGAAAAATGTTTGGTGCATGGATGGGTGCAAAAGCTGTGAAAGCCGATCCCAATATTACGAAATACCTCGGTTTAGGATTACTCCCTCAAGGTGGTATATCCATTGGTCTTCTTGTATTGGTGCGTCAGCAATTACCGGAATATGCCGTGGCTATTGGTACCATAATTATGTTTAGCGTATTAATTTATGAAGTAACAGGTCCTATATTTGCTAAGCTGGCGATACAAAAGGCCGGTGAAATCGGTCAATTGGAAAAGCAGGAAGAAAAACATAATCAGAAGAAAAATATTGTTGTTCATGCTTCGCAGTCATTTGATTAAATTAAGTAAAAATATTAAAATTGGGGGTGGAATTATGTACGTTTTATTTATTGTTTTAAACGCAGTTGACAGTCTCAATGACATTTTATCCGGGTTTGTAAGAGAAGGAATTAGTGGTGCAACCATCTTGGACAGCCAGGGAATGGGAAGTGCTATTGTGAATAATGAGAATAGGAGCGTCCCGTTATTCAGCTCCTTACATATGCTTCTAAGTGATTCGCATCCTTATAGTAAAACAATTTTTACTGTTCTTGAAAACGAAAGTCTGATAGAGAAAGCGGTAGCAGTCGTTCAGGCTGCAGTTGATGGCATATCAGATACTGGGAGTGGATTTATGTTTACAGTTCCCATCGGTAAAGTTTATCAGATGAATCGATAGGACGAATCAGATGATACAGTTCTCTTACTCCCACAGCCTAACCGCTGAAGATGTTAAAAAGGCCATAGGTGTTGGAGGAGTAGGTCTTGCAGGACGGCACTTTTTGAATCCTTTCAGTGCTTTCCGGTATGTACAGGCCGTGAATAAAATGACATATATTACAGGGGTGTTGCGGAACGAATGCATTGTTCTGCAACACCCCTTTCCGTTACCCCTAACCGACAAGAAGCAATTATGATATTAGTATACGAATATTTAAGCTATAAAATTGGAAATGCATACATAATATAGAGTGAATATTATGCTAAAGTATAGTGCATGTGTATTTTGATGAGAGGTATAATATGGGGAATGAGAAGATTAAAGTACTCTCCAAAAGAGGATACATTGGAAATACTATAATTGTTATAGCTTCAATAATACTGATATATTTACTTGTTTCTTTATATTTCATAAATCATTTTTATATTTTCACTGTAATCAATGGAGTAAATGTCTCGTTAAAAGCGAATGATGATGTAGATCGGATCATGGAGTATTACGTAAATGACTATAAGCTGCGGCTAATAGAAAGAAGTGGGGAAATCGAAGACATAACCGGGCGGGAGGTTGGACTGGAATACAATGGAAAAGATAATATTACAGATCTCCTCCGTAAACAGAATTCACTAAAATGGTTAGCTTCATTATTTGAACATCAAAAACTATATTCAAATGATTTATTTATTTATAATAAAAAAGCCTTAGAAAATAAAATAAGCGAATTAAATTGCTTGAATAATAATCTGATTGAACCACAAAATGTGGGTTTTAAATATTCTAATGGTTCCTATGAACTGGTGGAAGAAGTGTATGGAAATAAAATTAGGAAAGAAGAGTTAAATAAAGCGATTCAATCAAGCATTTTAATGGGAGAGACTAGATTAGATCTAAATGAAAAACTTTGTTATGAAAATCCGAAATATACCTTAACCTCTGTTAAAACTCATAGAACCAAAGAACTTTTAAATAAGTACGTATCAACCAATATTACCTATGTATTTGGTACCAAAAAGGAAATGCTAGATGGGAATTTGATACATAAATGGCTTAGTGTAGATGACAGTTTGGATGTGGAAATAAATAAGGCCGCGATTATGAAGTATGTAAATGGATTGAGCAAAAAATATGATACGGTCGGAATTACAAGAAATTTTCAGTCATCGGTCGGGAAAACAGTCGAAGTGAAAGGTGGACTTTATGGCTGGAAAATTAATCAGGACGCTGAGACTAAGGAACTACTGGAAAATATAAACCATGGCCTGATACTTACCAAGGAACCTGTTTATACGCAAAAAGCTTTTTCCCGAGATGGGAATGAAATAGGTAATACCTATGTAGAAATCAACATAACCAGGCAGCATATATGGTTTTATAAAGATGGGAAGTTGATAATTCATGGCCCAGTGGTAACCGGGAATCCCAACAGAGGAAATTCAACTGTGGTGGGGGCTTATATGCTTAACTATAAGCAAAGAGATACCGTCTTGACAGGACCTGGTTATGCGGCGGATGTGAAGTACTGGATGCCTTTTTATGGAAATATAGGAGTTCATGATGCGAGTTGGCGGCGTTCCTTCGGAGGTGAAATATACAAAAGAAAAGGTACGCATGGTTGTGTAAATGCTCCAGTATATTTAGCGAAAATAATTTTTGAACATATAGAAGAAGGGGTTCCGATTATTTCCTATGAGGAATAGAAAAATAGAGCAATATGATATTATGGAATAATTAAGTAATGGATTAAGAAGAACGCCCATAAAAGAGCGTTCTTTTTGTATGCCGAAAGGATATATTGGAAGAGCTAAGATTTTTCGTCTGCCTTGTTAGATTGATCGGAGGAGGAAGTCGTTGATGAAGATTTGTCGTTTGCAGATGAATTACAGATTGATCGGCGAACAGCGATTGCATTTAATGAATCACTTAACAATAGTGTGTCTGCAGCCATTAGTGCTAATTCATCATCATTTAAACAATCTGCTATTTGACAGGCCAATGCAGAAATAAATAGTACATCGCAGCAATAACTCATATTATCCCCCCAATTATATATATGAAAGAGTCATTGTTTTATACCTTTAATTAAGACGGCAGAGGGAGGGATAATTTATGAGGCTTATTCTAGGCCGTAGGCTTTAATTAATTGTTTTAAGGTGAGATTGAAATGATATTATCTACGAGGTTTCATAAAATCCATTTCGCAGGTGATGTCTATGATTGCAGTGATTCGTACTATACGGTTAGATAAATACAAAGGTGAGAATTAAACAAGCTACTCAATTGATGGAATTTTTACAGTTACAATACTAATTTACATTGCAATTTTTGTTCTGCTATTGCCAAGCTATTGGGTTCTTTTACAGAAAGAATTCCATTACAAAAACAACCATACAGGCGGCTATGGAAACCTGGAACAGGCTTTTTTCCTTATAAGCCAGAATGGCTGCCACCATAAGGGCGGCGGCACCGGACCATATGCTTTTGGTGGCCGAAAGAATGGCAGGAAAGGTCATTACCGACAATGTTACATAGGGGACATAGTAAAGGAAAGACCGGATAAAGGGTGTCTTTATTTCCTGCCGGATCAGGGTCAGGGGAAGGACTCGGATAAAATAGGTAACAGCGGCCATGACTAGTATGTAAAGATAGATTCGGTTATTCATGGGAAACCTCCATAGTGTCCGGTACCGGGAACAAAACAGCAGCAGCTCCTGCGATCAGTACCGTTAGAATGATCAATCTGAGTCCGGAAGAAACTCCGTTCAGTGCCGGAATCAGGAAAAACAAAAGACTAAAGACCATGGAGACGACGGTTACTCCCGCCAGAATCCGATCTTTCTTTGCAGGGGGGATGATAATTGCCAGAAACATTCCATATAGGGCAACTCCCAAAGCACTTAAAGCCCTTTCGGGAAGAAGCTGGCCTAGGAACGCTCCCGCTGCTGTCCCCAGGGTCCAGCCAGGAACGGCCAGCAGAAACAAGCCGTAGCAGTACCAGGGGTTTAACGGACCCGGCTTACAAACGGAAACGCCGAAGATTTCATCCGTTATTCCATAACCGATCAGCAGACGATGATAAAATGGGGTTGTTTCATCAAGCTTTTGGGATAGGGAGCAGGACATGAGACTATAGCGCAGATTGATGACCAGTTGGGCTATGGCCATTTCAGCAAAGGGCGCACCTGCCGTAATGATGCCCAGGCCGGCAAACTGTCCTGCTGACGTCAGACTGGTAAGGGAGATTGCAATGGACTGCAAAGGCGACAGTCCATAATTTATTGCCATAATTCCGAAGGTAAAGGATACGGCAAAGTAACCGAGGCAAATAGGGATTCCATCCTTTATTCCGGATTTCAGCTGTTCTCTTCTGGTATTCATAATATTCCTCCTCATCGTGTGCGACTGTCCTATTTATGCTATAAAAATATATCATGATCCTTTACATCAGTAAAACAAATGTTTATAATGAAAACATTAGAAAAACTTATGATAAGGAGCGGGGATATGAAGCGGTACCGGGCAGTTATGAAGATTGTTGAAACAGGTGGATTTACCAAGGCTTCCGAAGAACTTGGATATACTCAGTCTGCCGTCAGCCAGATGGTGCAGTCCTTAGAGGAGGAACTGGGAACGGTACTGTTTATCCGTTCTAAAAAAGGTGTGGTATTGACCCCCGATGGAGCAGAGCTTTTACCTTACATAAAAAATATATACCATGCTTACAGGGAGCTGACGGAGAAGCGAAAAGAGATGGAAGGGATCCAGAATGCCACCATCCGGATCGGTACCTTTGCCAGTGTATCCTGCCATTGGCTGCCAGGATTAATTAAGACGTTTAAGGAGAAATACCCATTGGTCAGCTTTGAACTCTACCAGGGAGATTATACGGCCGTTGAGCAGCTGGTTAAGGAGGGAAGCGTGGATTTTGGTCTCATCAATCCCCAGGCAGTAGGAGATCCGGAGCTTAAGACCATCCCATTAAAGAAGGACCCCATGCTGGCCGTCCTTCCACTTTCTCATCCTCTGGCCAGGCATAAAAAGATCTTATTGGAGGAGCTGGCCTCAGAACCATTTATACTTCTGGAAGAAGGCAGCTTAAGTGAACCCATGGAAAGTTTTCGTGAGCATGGGATCAAACCCAATATCCAGTATATCGTCCATGATGATTATACAATCATGGCCATGATTGAAAAAGGACTGTGAGTCGGGATCTTATCTGAGCTCATATTAAACCGTGCGGATTATCATAATCTAGTAAGAGAGACAAAACCGCCATTAGCCAGAACCATTGGCGTTGTCTTTAAGGATAAGAAGATTCTCCCTGTTGCCAGCAGGCAATTCCTGGAGTATCTCACAGAGGAATATGGAGATTTAGGACCCAGGGCCTAAAGGGGCCTGGAGAAAAAGGACAGCTTTCGGAAAAAGCTTAGCTATGGAGGGAATAAGAATGGGCCATAAAAATTTAACAACACTTTGTTATATCCAGCAGGAAGAAAGTTATTTAATGCTGCACCGGATTAAAAAGAAGGACGATATGAACCAGGACAAATGGCTGGGAGTAGGAGGCCATTTGGAGGAAGGGGAGAGTCCGGAGGAATGTCTTTTGCGAGAGGTAAAGGAAGAGACCGGATTGTCCCTGACTTCCTACCGGCTTAGAGCCATTATCACCTTTGTATCAGACAAGTATCCGGATGAATACATGTTTTTATACACCGCAGATGGATACGAAGGGTTCTTGACTGAATGTGCGGAAGGAGAGCTTAAATGGATCCCCAAAAAAGAAATAGGAGGGCTGTCTCTTTGGGAAGGAGACCGTATTTTCTTTGAACTGTTGCTCACGGATATTCCTTTCTTTTCCTTAAAGCTTGTGTATACCGGTGATCATCTCTCGGACGCTTTGTTAAATGGCAACCCATTGGCGCTGCCGCCGGATACTACAAAAGTTCCTTGCCCTCAAAAAGCGCATAACTGATCTTATACATGAAGAAGTTCCAGACCAGTGCAAGAAACGGAGAGCAGCACAGAAGGATAAATATCGTCTGATCCGTAAATGATACGCCCATCAAGATGAATAGTTTATAGATGCCAAAGAAGATGGCAGCAGGAATCAAACAGGAAACAAGCATTAATATACGGGCCTTTTCTGCGCCGAATTTAAACAGAAGAGGGATTGACATGCTTCCTGCAATTTCTGAGATCATCAGGCTCGCAGCACCGGTAAACATCAGAGTGAGCATGTCATTTATGCTGCTAAATATACCCTGATGCGCTATGGTGCCGCCTATCGCGCCAATGACCAGTCCGATGACAGCGCCAATGGCTGAGAAGATCAGAAGAACAATAAATTTGCTGATTACGATATCCTTTCTGGTAACCGGCATAACCATTGCGTATTTCAGCCATTTGGATTGATCATCAAAGCTGAATGTCGTGATGATCATCATGCTGCATAGAATGCCGCTCATAATAATATAACCTTCCACTCCGGATGAAGGAATAAGAGCGAAAGCTAATATCAGCAGTATAAAAATCATGGACTTGGCATTGTGACCGATGTTATATAAATCTTTTAAAATCAAGCTTTTCATTTTACCTGGTCTCCCTTTACATAGAGAAGAAGGATATCGTCAATAGTGGCATCATCCACCACTGACGTTTTGTACTTACGGCGGGCCTTTTCTTTGTCTGCCACCAGCACATCCCATTGATAGTCACGTTTCCGGTAAGCGAGGATCTCTGATTGATCAATAGCCTCGAACTGATCTGTTTTACACCGGATAATTCCATATTGGTAGCGCAATTCATCCTTTTCTTTGCAGAATAAGGTTTTCCCTTTATGAATAAAGGTGATATAATCCGCCACCTTTTCCAGATCCGTAGAAATATGGGACGACATAAGGATCGAATGGTTCTCATCCTGTACGAAGTCCAGAAACAAATCCAGCATATCGTCACGCATGACCGGGTCAAGCCCGCCGGTTGCTTCATCAAGGATCAGAAGCTTCGGTTTATGGGAAAGCGCAACTGCAATGCTAAGTTTCATTTTCATTCCTCTGGAAAATGTTTTAATCTCTTTGCGGGGAGGAAGCTGTAGCTTTTTCAAATAATTATCATAGGCGGTTTCATCCCACTGCTTATAGGCAGCTGCAGAAATTCTGCCTATTTTGGCCGGTGTAAGGGTTTCATAGAAATTGATGCCGTCAAACACGACTCCTATGTTTTCTTTGATGTTTCTGGGATCGGAAGAAAGCTCCTGCCCCCAGAACTTAACCACACCTTCGTCCTTTTTAATAAGATCCAGGATTGCATTGATCGTGGTACTTTTACCGGCGCCGTTCTCACCGATCAATCCCATAATAGCACCTTTGGGAATGGAAAATGATACATGATCCAATTTAAAATCAGGATACTGTTTCGTTAAGTTTTCAACTTGCAAAATTGGTTCCATTTTTACTCCTCCTCCTGGTAAAACATGGTTAACAGTTCTATCAGTTTGCCCAGTGATATACCGCTGGTACGGGCAATATCGGCGGCTTCCTGCAGATGTTCCTCCGCTTTTCGCTGCTGTTCTTCCTGAAAAAAATCTTTGTTTTGTGCCGATACAAAACTGCCTCGCCCAACAGTTGTTTCAATGAAGCCGTCCCGTTGTAAATCCTCATAGGCTTTTTGTACGGTGATGACGCTGACATGAATGGATTTAGCCAATGCCCGCATGGATGGAATAGGATCTCCGGTCTGCAGTTCTCCGCTCATAATCAGCGCCTTTATCTGCGAAGTGATCTGTTCATATATGGGCTTATTTGTATTACTGCTGATTATAATCTCCACAGTAGGTCTCCTTAGTGTTGTGTAGTGTACTTAGTGAACAAGTACATTATAAGCAGTGCATTTCGCCATGTCAATAGGGAAAAGAAAAAAAGATTGACCGGATTTTCTTTCCGTGGTATAGTGATGGAAGTATAAAAGATAGGATGTGTGTGTTTGTTAATTGTATTTAATCATGGAGCATAAGGCAGTTTAATATGAAAAACAGGAATCGGATCAGGAAGGCCATAGGTCTTACCTTTATTTCGTATACCTGTTTTGCCCATGAGATACAAAGCAGACAGAATAAGGTTAAAAGCCTGTAAGACGTCAATTTGTGGTCTTACAGGCTTTTTTTGCGCGATGAACGAGCAAAACTAACATACTGTCTGCCCTATGCTCCATGAACCTCAGGGAACCAGTTGAAATCACGAATAATGAGGAGAATTACATGGATCACACATTTCAGATTTTAGAATTTAATCTTATATTAGAAAAACTTGAAGAATTTGCACACACGGAAGCAGCGAAGGAGCATATAAAAAATTTGACCCCATGTCTGAAGGAGGGCGAGGTGAAAAAGAGCCTTCGTGATACGACCGAGGCCAGGACCATCATTGACCGGATGGGGCTTCCTCCCGCAGTCAGCATGAATGGTCTGAAGGAAATTATGATTACGGCAAGACAGGGCGGCTGCCTGTCTGCAGAAGAACTGGAACAGACAGGAGGAATGCTCACCGCAGTAAAACGGTTTAAGGACTTTTTAAACCGGTGCAAATACTTGGAGCTTGGCCTGCCTTATTATGAGCAGGACTTAAACCCATTGGAGGATCTGGCAAGGGAGATTTATGAAAGCGTCAGAAATGGCAAAGTAGAGGACAGCGCCAGCAAGCAACTAAAAAATATCCGCCAGGATGTGGCCAGATTGGAAGAAAAGCTGCGGGCAAAAGCAGAGTCCATTTTAAGGGGTAACAAAAAATATTTTTCCGATTCTTATGTGACCATAAGAAACGGCAGACTTTGCCTCCCTGTTAAAAAAGATTACAGGTCAGGGGTTCCCGGCAGTGTCATTGACCAGTCAGCAACCGGCTCCACCCTTTTTATTGAACCGACAGCCATAACAGAGCTTAACGGGCAGCTGGAGCTTTTAAGAATTGAGGAGGAAAATGAGGCAAGAAGGATCCTGTATATGCTTACTGCCTCAGTGGAAGAAAATTTAGAGGTTCTGGAAGGGAATAAACGCCTTCTTGAAAAACTGGATTTTCTGTTTGCAAAGGGAAGCCTAAGCGCCTCTATGGCAGGTACCAGCCCAGGCATTAATACGGATCGGATCATAAAAATCGTAAACGGACGCCATCCATTCATGAGCCCGGAAACCGTGGTGCCTTTAAATTTTGAACTGGGAAAGAAGGAACGGGGAATTGTAATTACCGGACCCAATACAGGAGGAAAAACCGTATCCATCAAGACGGTGGGACTGTTCTCCCTTATGGCCCAATGCGGCCTTCACCTGCCCTGTGAAGAAGCCGATCTTTGTATGAACAGTCAGGTGCTCTGTGATATCGGAGACGGTCAGAACATTACGGAAAATTTATCCACCTTTTCCGCCCATATCACCAATGTAATGAAGATCTTAAAGGAAGCCGGTCCGGAGAGCCTGGTCATCCTTGATGAGCTTGGATCAGGAACAGACCCGGCGGAAGGAATGGGAATCGCCATTGCCATACTGGAAGAGTTAAGAAGCAACGGCTGCCTTTTTCTGGCAACCACCCATTATCCCGAGGTAAAGACTTACGCTAAAGAGGCAGAGGGTATTACCAACGCACGAATGGCTTTTGATAAGGAAACCCTTAGGCCTCTTTACCGTATGGAGATTGGGGAGGCGGGAGAAAGCTGTGCCCTTTATATAGCCAAACGGCTGGGAATGCCGGATTCTATGATAAGAAAAGCCAGAAGATACGCTTACGGAGAGCAGGAAAGCTTATGGGAAGAAGAGTCAAAAACCTTAAAAGAGAGTGCTGAACACTTGAACTTAAAAGGCCCTAAAATAGAAAAAATGAAAAAGACGACGGTGAATAAAAATGTAATGGAAAAAAAGTTTACCATCGGAGACAGCGTGTTAGTTTATCCGGATAAGAAAAAGGGAATTGTATGCAAGCCTGTGAATGATAAAGGGGTGCTGCAGGTCCAGATGCCGGATAAGAAAATCTGGGTCAACCAGAAACGGGTAAAGCTTCTTGTTGCCGCAGAGGAACTTTATCCGGAGGATTATGATTTTTCCATAATTTTTGATACCGTAGAAAACAGAAAGGCAAGGCATAAGATGGAAAAGGGATATCAGGAAGGTCTGGAAATCAGAATAGAGTGATCCCAAGGCCCTAAAAGGCCGCCGTCAAGCCATGCCAAAAAGAGCCGGACGCCAATACCGTCCGGCTCTTTTTGATCTGACCAATGTTGAAATTCTATGGCAGAATTATACAGGATATTGTGTTAATTTGACGGCATTGCATACCTTATGGTAAAATATGTAAGATAGCTGAAGTTCATATTAGGGGGGATGGGCTTTGACGTTTGTGAATTTTATGTCGATCTGGTAAACAAATTAAAAGTAAAGGGTCTTTAGAAATGTAAAAATACGATTCTTATGAAGCGGGTGAAAATAACCTCCGGCATGAGAAGACACATAAATGCCGGAGGTTATCTGACAGGTAAGCTTTGGGCTATGCTGCCTTAATTCTAATTGAAAAAGGAGTGTATCGTGAGATTCAGATTAAACATGAAGTACCTATGCGCCTTTATTATAGTATTCATTATTGAAGTACTTATCGCTCTTTTCATTCATGATAAATTCATCAGGCCATATGTTGGCGACATTTTGGTTGTGGTTCTGATTTATTGCTTTATTAGGTCATTTGTGGGAATAGAAGGAAAGCTGCTCCCACTGTACATATTTGTATTTGCTGCATTGACGGAGGTGGGGCAGTATTTTCATTTAGTGAAGCTGATTGGCCTTAGCGATTATAAAATAGCGAGGATCATCATTGGTTCGACCTTTGATTTAAAGGACATTGCTTGCTATCTGGCAGGCTGTATCGGATTATTCTTGATTGAAATGGTAAAGCAGCATAAAAAATCAGGTGAAATGCCGCCTATGTTTGAAAAGGGAAGGGAACAGCAAGGTCGTTATTAAGTTCAGCCAGGATGAGCCGGAAGATCTGTACGTGGCAGAGTTCATCTGCAATGATCCTGTTTAAGATTGCTTTGATCCGGCAATCGTCGATCCATTGGAGCTGAGCCTGGTATTTCCTGATGGCTTCCAACTCGCTTTCCAGGGAGTTGGCTACCAGGGGGCCGATCCGGGTGGGATAGCGGTTGCACGCAGGAGTCCAATACCTTAAATTTCCACCTTGAAAGCTCCACAACCTGGGGTCTGCGCCCAGCATGATGGACAATTCGCCAAAGGTATTAAGATGATGCATCTCAACAATGCTGATTTTATGGAAGCATTCTGCTATGTCAAAAAAGAAGTTTCTGGTAATCATGCTGTTGTAAATATAAAGGCTGATTGCAGACATTTCGGAATTGCAATCACCGATGTTGGAAAGCATAGCGGCGGCATACGCTTTATTTTGAGACATGATCTCTATGGGAGGCCAGGGATCTTTGTCGGCAAAAACAAGAGCTGATAAATCCATATAATACCCTCATTTCAATTTATTCTATTTAAAATATATCCGCCAAATAATAGAGTATGACTTAAAAGCACAAGAAGATGGAGGAACGAAGGACATGGACTGCATAGAAAAATTCAGGAAAACAGTAGAAGATTTTTTGCCGTATAATGAGCAGGAAGAACGGGATAAGGAGATGCTGCTCCAGTACCTCTCGTCAGGGGAATCCATATTTTTCCGTGAAAGTTTAGGCGCCCATATGTCGGCGTCGGCCTGGGTAGTAAATCGGGCCCACGATAAAGTACTTATGGCCTATCATAATATCTATAATTCATGGGCATGGACCGGAGGCCATGCAGACGGGGAAACGGATTTACTTAAGGTGGCGGTCCGGGAAGCCATGGAAGAAACCGGAATCAGAACGGTTAGACCGGTTACCGATGACATCTTTTCTCTGGAGGTGCTGACGGTGGATGGTCATGAGAAGAAGGGAACTTATGTTTCCTCTCACCTTCACTTAAATGTGACCTATCTTCTGGAAGCGGATGACAGGGAGATTCTTCATAAGAAAGAAGATGAAAACAGCGCAGTGGGCTGGTTTCCGGTGGAAGAATGCTTAATGGCAGTAAACGAGCCATGGATGAGGGAGAGAATATACGGGAAACTGCTTGATAAAATGAGAGATATCAAATATTAACAAAGAATTGATAATTATTTTCTATTTTACTGTTTTATTTTTCCTGATTATGATTTATAATAGAGTAATCTAATCAACAAAGTTTTGCCAAATAAGATAGCGAGGTGGTAGATATGAAGATTATTTACGCGATCGTCAGCTCAGATGATGGAAACAGGGTGACTGATGTGCTGAATGAACACCAGTTCAGCGTGACAAAACTTGCCACAACAGGTGGTTTCTTAAAGAAAGGAAACTCTACATTAATGATCGGTACGGATGACGGACAGGTAGAAGAAGTCATCACTCTGATTAAAGATACCTGCGGAAAACGCCAAAAAATTACCTGCAATGTTCCGGCGCCAAATATTGCGTCTGTTTCAGCCGGATATATGATGATGCCGATGACAGTGGAACTTGGTGGAGCTACCATATTTGTAACTGACGTAGAACGATTTGAAAAGATTTGATGAACCGGCAAAGGGATTGCAGAGCAATCCCTTTTCGTAACTGCTGGAATGAATGAGCCGGTAGTAAGGCAGTAAAAGTCAAATTCCTGCGGTAAGCTGCAGGTATATGACTGCCTTTATGAAAATAACAGGAGGTGTGTTCTTGAAACTGGATGAGATGACAAAAAGCATGCTGGTGGAAGAGGCTTATGAGGCTCAGAAAATGGCTTATGTGCCTTATTCGGATTTTTGCGTTGGAGCGGCCCTACTTGCAAAGAACGGAAAGGTTTACCGTGGCTGCAACATTGAAAATGCATCCTTTACGCCCACAAACTGTGCGGAGCGTACGGCATTTTTTAAAGCGGTATCAGAAGGAGTCACGGAATTTGATGCCATAGCCATCGTTGGGAATAAAAGGGGCGAGAGGAGAGAACTATGTGCTCCCTGCGGAGTTTGCCGGCAGGTAATGGCTGAATTTTGTGATCCTGAGGAATTTAAGATCATTCTGGGAGCAGGAGAGGAGTCTTCCGTATATACCTTAAACGAACTGCTTCCTTTAGGGTTTACGAAAAAGAATCTGGATTAAGGGAGGTTTTTGAGTGTCATGAGAATGTACGATGTAATTGCAAAAAAGCGGAACGGAGAACCTCTGACAGAGGAAGAGATCCGCTTTATGATCAAAGGCTACGTAAAAGGAGATATTCCGGATTACCAGATGTCCGCCATGTTGATGGCCATTTATTTTAAGGGAATGAGCGATGAAGAAACAGCCATACTCACGGATGCAGTGGCTCATTCCGGTGATATGGTAGACTTATCGCCCATACAGGGAGTGAAAGTGGATAAGCACTCCACCGGAGGTGTGGGAGATAAGACGACTCTGGTGGTGGCTCCAATCGTGGCCGCCTGCGGGGTCAAGGTTGCGAAGATGTCAGGCCGCGGCCTGGGCCATACCGGAGGAACCGTTGATAAAATGGAATCCATACCGGGAATGCGGACTGTCCTGACAGAGGAAGAGTTTTTCCAAGTGGTCAACACCGCCGGACTTTCCGTTATCGGACAGTCCGGTAATCTGGCTCCAGCGGATAAAAAACTCTACGCTCTTCGGGATGTGACAGCAACCGTGGACAGCATTCCCTTAATTGCCGCTTCTATTATGAGCAAAAAACTGGCAGCAGGAAATGACTGTATTCTTTTGGATGTGAAGACCGGCAGCGGAGCATTTATGAAGACCCTTGAAGACTCCATCACTCTGGCGGAAAAGATGGTGGCGATTGGGGAGCATGCAGGTAAGAGGACCATGGCTCTCATAACTAATATGGACATTCCTTTAGGAAGCTTGATCGGCAACAGCTTAGAAGTCATTGAAGCAGTGGAAACCCTTCGTGGAAGAGGACCTGAAGATCTTAAGTCGGTTTGCCTAAACCTGGCTGCCGGTATGCTCTATCTGGCAGGAAAGGGAAGTATGGAAGAATGCCTGGCGCTGGCAGAAGGCGCCATTGCCGACGGAAGTGCCTTGGCGCGGCTTATCGCCATGGTGGAAGCTCAGGGAGGCGACTCTTCGGTGATCAAAGACACCTCGCTTTTTGCCAGAGCGGCCTTTGAAAGAGAAGTGAAGGCCTTAAAGAGCGGTTATATCACCCATATGAATACCGAGCAATGCGGAATCGCTTCCTCCCTTTTAGGAGCTGGTAGAGTTACTAAGGAGAGTGTGATTGATTATACGGCTGGAATCGCCCTTAAGAAAAAGGTAGGCCAGAAGGTGGAAGAGGGAGAGACCATAGCTTTGCTTTATGCTTCAAAGGAAGAGCTGTTTGCGGCTTCTGAGGAGGAATTTTTAAAGGCAGTCACCATAAGCGGGCAGAAGCCGGAGGCAGAACCTCTGATTTATGCCAGCGTTACCAAAGAAGGCGTAAGACGCCTGACAAAATAGAAAGGTAGGAAACTATAATGACAGATTTAAAAATGTTAAGCTATGTAGACCACACACAGTTAAAGGCGTTTGCCACTTGGGAGGATATAGAGGAGCTTTGTAAGGAAGCTGTGGAATATAAAACTGCTTCCGTATGCATACCTCCCTGCTATATCAGCCGGGTACATGATCAATTTCCAGGACTTAATATCTGTACTGTAGTCGGATTTCCTCTGGGCTACAGTGTAACAGAATCAAAGATCCTTGAGACGAAGAAAGCCATTGAAGACGGAGCCTCTGAGGTGGATATGGTAGTAAATATCAGTGATGTGAAAAATGGGGATTATGACAAGGTTGAAAAAGAAATCGCAGAACTGAAAAAAGAAACAGGCAAAAACATCTTAAAGGTTATCATTGAGGCCTGTTATCTGACCGAGGAAGAAAAGATTGCCATGTGTAAGGCAGTTACCGCAGCCGGAGCTGACTATATTAAGACTTCCACCGGTTTCGGAACTGGAGGGGCAACTCTTGAGGATATTGATTTATTTAAAAAGCACATCGGACCCGATGTCAAGATAAAAGCAGCCGGAGGAGTCAGAACCCTGGAGGATTTAAGAGCTTACATTGAAGCTGGATGCAGTCGTGTAGGTGCCAGTGCAGCTGTTAAACTGGCGGCACAGAATGAGAAAGTCACAGCAGGAAAATAGAATATATTTTCAACGCTCCAAAAGCGGCACTCTTATAAATGTCTGAATTTTGGAGCGTTTTTTAATTATTTTTATACAATTTTCACAAGTGAGGATAGGGCATCGTCTAGCTAAATTTCACGAAAATATGAAAAAAAACAAAAAACACTTACAAAAAATTTTTAAAGTGTTAGACTTAATATATAGAAATTGTAACTTTGTATCAAGTGTTGGCATTCAGGCAGGAGGAATAATTATGTTTCAGGTAAATGATCTAGTAGTATTCGGAACCCATGGAATATGCAGGGTAGAGGCGGTAGGAAGCCTTAACATGTCCTCAGTGGATGATGACCGCCTTTACTATACGCTGAAACCTCTTTATGAGGCACAGCAATGTGTTGTATATACGCCCGTAGACAATTTAAAGGCACCCATGAGAGAAGTATCTACCAGGGAAGAAGCCATAGAGCTGATTAATCTGATTCCAGATACTCCGACCACATGGGTGCTTGACGATAGACAGCGAGAAGGAAACTATAAGGATATCATGATGAAAAATGAGTGTTCCGGATGGCTTCAGATCATCAAGACACTATATGTAAGGAAACAAAAGGGTTTGGCAGAAGGTAAGAAAAATTCGGCAAAGGATGATTTTTATTTTAAAATGGCGGAAGACCTGCTTTATGGAGAACTTGCCGTAGCCTTAGAACTGGAACCGGACGCTGTGAAAGACATGGTCGTGACGAGGGTGATTGCTGAGTAAAAAAGGAAATGGAATCCTTGCGATAATACTCTCGTAGAAATGCAGTTCCTCCACTAGATAACTATTATAATAACTTTGATCGCCTCAATTGTCACGTAAGGGTACTTGGTATATATCTGTGCATACCGAGTTCATGTCCAAGTGTATCCATCTCCTAAAGACCCCAAGGTACTTTGCAAGCAGTCCACAATCTCATATATCGGTATTCACCTGCAGAAACGCAATGCTGAGCTGTCTATAAGGACGCAAAAGCTGAGCAAAGAGATAATATGATTGAAAGACTAAAAGGAATGAGAGGTATTAATCAAATATGATAAGTAAGATAGATAATCATCCTGTTTACTATGAAGAATATGGTTCAGGAAAACCTATACTCTGTATTCATGGGTTTCCAGAGGATCATAGAACCATGGTAGGGTGTGTTGAACCAATCATGGCGTCTTTCGATCATTACCGAAGGATTTATATTGATCTGCCGGGATTTGGTAGTTCCGAGATGAATCCGAATATAAAAAATGCAGATGATATGTTATCTTTTTTAATCAATTTTATAAAAGATGTCATTAAAGATGAAAGCTTTTTATTAGTTGGTCAATCTTATGGTGGGTATTTATCATTGGGACTGATGTTAAAAGGGAATCTAAATATTAGCGGAGTATTCTTATTATGTCCTTGCGTAATCAGTAAACATGAAAGCCGAAATCTTGCACAAAAAGAAATTCTTGTTATAGAACAGGATTTAAAACCTGAAGTTCGTAAAAAAGATGATTTTCAGGATTTTATGGATTATGCGGTTATTGCTACAACTAAAACATGGGAAAGATATAGAAATGAAATCATGCCAGGTTTAAAAAATGCTGATATAGATTTCATAAATACATACCAAAAAGATGGATATGGTTTTTCTTTTGAAGCATCGCTGAAAGATATAAACTTCAGCAAACCTATTGCAGTATTAACAGGAAAGCAAGATAATTGTGTTGGTTATGAAGATACATGGGAATTAGTAAAACATTTACCACGTTTAAGTTTTCTGTGTCTTGATAAAGCAGGGCATAATCTGCAAATAGAAAATAAACCACTGTTTGATCTGCATTTTCATGATTGGCTAAAAAACTGTAGTTAAGTAGTTTTGGTGTCCATCCTGCTTACCAAGATCCCAAAAGATAATCTAAAGGCTTGATACGACCGCCAGTAATATGTTTTCTAAACTACTCATAATGAGCGCATTGCTGAGTCAATAAATTGAATAGGTATAAAAGACTACTAGCTATCAGTAATTAAGTTAGTAGTTTTTTTGCAAAAATTCAATCAATAGATGGAGCAAATCAGATCATTAATGAAGGAGCAAGATAGTTATGCTTAACCAAGCAGAGTTCACAGAAGACTATGCAAAAGAAATAAGCACTTGGAAATATGATAACGCATATAGTGTCTACAATTTTCCGAATTGGGATAAAATCGCAGAACAAAAGTGGTCAATTACCATAGCCGATAAGCGTAAAGAAGAGTTTAAGGCAGTTACAATAGAATTGGATGGAAAACTCCAACTATGTGGATATTTTCGATTTTCAATAAATAATCAAAGTGTTATGTTAGGATTGGGATTAAATCCCCGATTTTGTGGGAGAGGTTACGGTAAACAATTGATGAGTTTGATTATTCATGAATTTGAACAACGGTTTACTGATAAATTTCTTGAATTAGAAGTGAGGGCTTTTAACAAAAGGGCAATAAAGTGTTATACAAAAGCAGGTTTTTTCAAAGTTCAAGAATATAAGAAAGAAACGCCCGTTGGCATAGATAATTTTATATTAATGCGATATGATAAGAGTGGTTTATTAAAAGTATAATGCAAAGCTAGTTAGTAACTTTTCCGGCAACATAAATATCGATATGTGCTAAAAGGAGGGAGCGTATGATTTTAGAAACAAAAAGATTAAAGACTAGAGAAATGTCACAAAATGATTTTTTTGATTTAGCTTCTATGTTGCAGGACGATGAGGTTATGTATGCATATGAGCACCAATTTACCGATGAGGACGTTTTGGTATGGCTCAATCGAAATATCGATCGCTATCGGGAATATGGTTTTGGACTGTGGGGAATATATTTAAAGGAGTCTGAGGAATTCTAAGAGATCCATTCCGTCATCAAGTCGGATAATTCAGCTTCCATAAAAGTTGCTGAGCGAAATGGCATGAAAAAAGTAAAAGAATTTTATACAACATACTACAACGGTGAGATGTTGCATTATCTGTATAAATTAAGTGTTTAAATAGGATTTGATCTAGCAGTGAAACAGATTGCGAATATCCGATTGACTATATGATTGGGGGGGGGCAACAGATGAATTATCAGGATTTAATTGTCAGTATGGAGAGATTTGGATCAACTAAACGTGATATTTGTATTCATAGCATTGGGATAGATCCAGATCAAATACATAAGAATGTAATTATCGCTCCTTGGTGGGAACCACCGATTTTTCCGGGTTTTGGAACTTTTGAATATTTAAGTGAATCCGATTATTCTTCGATAAAAGTTTGGAATCTCACGATTGATTGCTTGAAAATCAGTTATATAAAAACTGGAATCGGTGCACCTGTATTGATGGATGTTCTTTTAGCCTTGGGTGTTACCCCATGCAGGCAAATTGCTTTCATAGGGTCTGTTGGTTCTTTGGATGATAAAATAGGTATTGGAGATATTGTAATTCCGGCATATTCCATTTGTGGCGACGGTGCAAGTCGTTACATATCTTCTGATAAGCTTGCAGATGGCGATGCATTTGGTGAAAAACAATATCCAGATAAAATGATGTACGAGCGTTTAATAAAGGCCACCAGTTTTAGATGCGATGAAAGTGGTGTAAAGTGGCATATTGGGAATAATTACAGTACTGATACGGTATTTGCACAGTTTGTTCATATTGATGAAATCATAGGTATGGGCTGCAACGTCATTGAAATGGAAACAGCCGCGGCTTTTAAAGCTGCAGCTTTTGCTGGCATTCCAATGGCTGCACTCTTTAGTGTTTCGGATAATACGGTTGCCAATAAATCTTTAGTCAGTGGCCGTACGTCAGAGGAGATGCAGTATCGGAAAAAAGTACGGCGTGAGCTTTTTCCAAGAATTATTATAGACCTTTTTCAATCAGCGAACTTCTAATTTTTTTACAGTAAAGGAGAAATAAATGGCTAGATTGTTTTTCAGATATGGTGCAATGGGGAGTTCAAAGACGGCTAACGCACTAATGACAAGATATAATTTTATAGAAAAGGGAAAAAAGGTATTATTAATAAAACCTGATGCTGAAACCAGGGATGAAAAAACGAAAATCAGATCGAGAATCGGGTTGGAAGCAGATTGCATTTTATGGTCTGAATTCAAACAATACGATTATAATTCAATCAAAGAATTGGATGCAATCATTGTGGATGAAGTACAATTTCTTTCAGAAAATGATATTGAACAACTTTCAAATATTGTTGATGAATACGATATTTCAGTTTTCTGTTATGGCCTCAGAACGGATTTCACATCCCACCTTTTTCCAGGATCCAAACGCTTGATGGAACTGGCAGATGAAATTGAAGAACTTAAGACAGTCTGCTGGTGCGGCAATAGTGCGAATATGAACGCAAGGATTGATAAAGATGGAAATGTAATCAGAGAAGGACAGCAAATATTAATGGGGGCAAATGATAAATACATTTCATTATGCCGTAAACACTATAGAGAAGGTAAAATCAGGCAATAGTTTATACTACATCATATACTTATTATCAGCCGGGGCGATGACCCCGGCAAAAAACACATTTTCCCACTGCTTTGTATTCACGGAGCAGTATCGTAAATGGCTATTTCAAGCCGGTTTCCCCATGTACCATCATTTTTTTGACACATTACATAGCTCCCTAACTGCTGTAATACCTGTTGAAGCGCTTAGATACCTATTTTGTTAGATTAAAATAATTATTATTAAAAAGCTATTGACTAAAATAATTTTATAAAATATAATGAAATCAACCAAAAAGAAATGCATATTGAAACATTACTTGTACAATATGCGCACAAGGAGGAGGTATATATTTATGTTTAAGCAGCTTCAAAAATTAGGTAAGGCATTTATGTTACCGATTGCCATTCTTCCGGCAGCAGGTCTCCTGTTAGGAATTGGCGGGGCAATGTCCAATCCAAACACAATCGCAGCTTATCCATTTTTGAACATTTTTGCTCTGCAGGCAATCTTTACTGTTATGAGCAAAGCGGGAGAAGTGGTGTTTGGAAATCTGTCGCTAATCATGTGTATTGGTCTGGCAGTGGGGCTTGCAAAAAAAGACAAAGGAACGGCGGGTCTGGCAGCTGCGGTTGCTTTTCTTGTCATGAATGCGTCAATCGGCGCATTGCTCTCAGTTTTTAAACCGGATGGAAACACAATTGATACCGGAGTTGTAGGTTCGATTGTAATTGGCTGCATGGTTACATATTTTCATAACCGGTACCGCGATATACAGCTGCCTCCATTCCTGGGATTTTTCGGAGGATCACGTTTTATTCCGATTGTATCCTCTTTTGCAGCAATTTTTATCGGCGCAATATTTTTCCTGATCTGGCCTCCTTTTCAGTCATTGCTCATTTCCAGCGGCCAGACCATCGCAAGTATGGGAGTTTTCGGGACTTTCCTGTATGGATTTTTGATGAGGCTTTGTGGGGCTGTGGGCCTGCATCACATGATTTACCCCATGTTCTGGTATACGGAATTAGGCGGAGTTGCTACTGTGGCGGGCCAGGAAATTGTAGGTGCTCAGAAGATATTCTTTGCCCAGCTGGCTGATCCTAATTTTACAGGAATGTATACCGAGGGTACGCGGTTTTTTGCAGGCCGTTTTGATACCATGATTTTTGGTTTACCGGCCGCATGTCTAGCCATGTATCATTGTGTTCCGCAGAAACGCCGTAAATTAGTATTCGGTTTGTTTTTCTCGGCTGCTCTGACATCATTTTTAACCGGCATCACGGAACCTATTGAATTCATGTTTCTGTTTGTAGCTCCTTGGCTGTATGTGATTCATGCATTTTTAGATGGTCTCTCTTTTGCAATTGCTGATCTTTTTAGTGTTCGTATCGGAAACACGTTTTCCGGCGGAATCATTGATTTTACCTTATTTGGAGTCCTGCAGGGCAATGCAAGGACTCACTGGATCTATGTAGTAGTGGTGGGAGTATTCTGGGCGCTTCTTTATTATGTACTGTTCCGTTTCCTGATCACAAAATTTAATATCCCGACTCCGGGCCGCGAGGAAGGAGAAGAAGATGAGGTAAATGTAGAGACAAAGGGTACGATCGCAGAAACGGCAGTTCGCGTACTTGCGGCTCTGGGCGGTAAGGAGAATATCGAAGATTGTGATGCTTGTATTACCCGTCTGCGTGTAGCGGTAAAGGATATTACCAAGGTTGACAAAGAGGCCATAAAGCGGGAAGGCGCAGCGGCCGTACTAGAGGTCAAAGGGGGTATTCAGGCAATATTCGGAGCGAAAGCAGATCTGATTAAATCAAAAATAAACGACATAATTGGCGAAGATTAGGGAGATGTAATACTTATGAATAGAGGATTAATTGTATCCTGTCAGGCGCTTCCGGAGGAACCCCTGCACAGTTCATTTATCATGGGGCGTATGGCTCTGGCGGCAAAAGAAGGAGGCGCAGTCGGTATTCGTGCAAACAGCGTGGAAGATATTGAAGAAATCAAGAGACATGTGGATCTTCCGATTATCGGAATTATCAAGAAGGTATATGAAGAAGGCAAACCTTATATCACGCCCACATTTGCAGAGGTAGATGCGCTGGTTCAGACCGGTGTTGATGTAGTCGCCGTAGATGCTACGATTAGTCAGGATGTGGAATTTCTGTATAAGCTTCATGAAAAATATCCTCATCAAAAATTTATGGCAGACATTTCAACGGAAGAAGAGGGGTTGCGCGCAGACGAGATTGGTTTTGATTTTGTGGGTCTGACCCTGCTGGGATATACACCTCAGTCTCAAGGATTGGATAAATTTCAGGTACTTCAGTCATTGATTGCGAAATGTACTCATCCAGTTATAGCAGAGGGAAATTTCAGCACACCGGAGCAGGCTGCGAGGGCTATTGAAACGGGAGCTTACGCAGTCGTTGTGGGAACTGCAATCACACGCCCTCAATGCATCACACGTGGATTTTCTGATGCAGTATCAAAGGTTTTTAAATAAAATTACGTATTCCTTTTTGTTATCTCTGAATCTTTTCGTTTTAATTAAAAAGTGATATAATAAGAACACTTTATTAAATAAGGGTTAGTTTTTCACAAATTAAAGACGAAAGTATAAGAGGTACCAATATGGATATTCTTTCATCGATTCAAAAGAAATATAATACGTTTACAGATAAAGAACGAAGTATTGCTGATTACATTCTAAAGGAAGGGAATCATATCAGGAATATGAATATCTCTGTCCTTGCGTCTACCGTTGGAGTTTCTGACGGTACGATTACCCGCTTCTGCAAGAAGGTAGGACAAAAATCTTTTGCGGAACTGAAAATTCAGCTTGGAAGCGCAGGTGCAGGAAACAAGATCGCTCACTCAGACGATCTTGTAACTCAGGTTTATGATTTTTATAAGACTGTAATTGAACATTCCAATCAGATGATAGATAGAAAGGCATTGGAGTACTTAGCTGACCAGATTGCAGGGGCAGGAAATATCTATATATTCGGGGTGGGATCATCGGGGCTGACTGCCTGTGAAACCATGCTTCGTCTGTCCCGTATGGGATTTCATGTACAAAGTGTAACAGATTCTCATTTGATGGTGATCTACAGTTCAATATTAGGCCCCGGGGATCTGGTAATTGCAATATCCATATCTGGTGAAACTGCGGAAGTTATCAATGCTGTCAGGGCGGCAAAACAAAATGGGGCAAAACTCATCTGTCTGACCAGTTTTACCGACAGCACAATCGCACAGTGCGCTGATTTTTGTTTTCCTGTAGTAAATCCCTTGTTTGTTGACCAGGAAAGGTTTGTAAACAGTCAATTATCGACCCTTTATACGATTGATCTTCTTTGTCTGATTCTACTAAAGGATGAGGCTCGAAAGAAAAAGATGAATATTACAGTGGAAACCATTGTCAAACAATCTCATTTAAAATAATTGTGTAATAAAAAGTACCGGCGGCGGCTTTGAATTCTTTCAAAGCCGCCGCCGGTACTTTTTAAAGGAGCAATCTATGAGTGGTTCTATTTATGCATATTGTAAAACAAAAAGGAGATAATAGACCAAAATAAGGATTGGAGAAATATGGTTTCACAAGTGATACCATGATAAAAGAATGGAAAAAACACTAGCATTTCACGATCTTTTCATCATTTTGTGCGGGATAGTAATGGGAACAATTGCGCGAATCGTCACACTTCGCATTGATACGCGTCAAAATCCCAGTTATCCTACCGGTGGCTTTATTAACATAGTGATAGGTATTCTGGCTTCTTTTCTGGGGGCCGTTGCAATTCCGTCTCTGTTAAATAAAGAATTTACGGCCGTTACGTTTATTGCCTTAGCCATCCAACATTTCCGGGATGTGAGAAAAACAGAAAAAGAAAGCCTTGAAGATCTGGAAAAAACGGAATATTCAAAAAGAGGGGCCGCTTATATTGACGGTATTGCCAAAACCTATGAATCCAGAAATTATTTATCCCTGCTTACTTCCCTGTTTGTTGTATTGGTTTTATGTATTATATCTGCTGACAGTCTGGTCATAAATATGATAGCTGCCGCTATCAGCGGTTTTGGCATAATTTATTTACTGACAAGATTAACAAAAGGCAAATGCATCGGTGATATCTGCAACATAAGAGAAGGGAAAATAACCATAGACCATTCGGATCTGCTTGTAAATGGCATGTTTGTTACGAGTGTGTTGGGAACTGAGAGAAGCCGGGAGTTGTTTTTAAAAGAAGGCATCGGCATTGTTATAGAGCCCAAGAGTGATAAATTCAGAATCACAGTTGAGAATTATGGGCAGAGGCAGGCCATGCTTTTTGAGGCTACCCGGACCTTTGGTGTAAAACGGTACAGTTTTACCCGAAAGAATTTCACAAGTGGAGCGATGTTATTGGCTTTTGTACCAATTATCCGTGATCCTGATGCAATAATAGACGTAATAAAAAAGACACCTGTATTGGAAAGCAGCAGAAAGATCACTACAATTATGGATATTAATATAGGAGGAGGGGATATCAATGGGGAAGAGTAGTCCGGAAATATTAGTCTATATAACAGATAATAAAGAAAGAATCATATCAGGTGATCCTTTGACCTTATTTATCCCGGATTTAACAGAGCGGGAAACATGTATGATTGATTTGGGGAAGGCACTACGAGCAGATGTGGTGCAGCTAAAAAACGGTGATCATGTATTAATAAGCAGATAGAATGTTTTTAGGAGGCGGTCAATGGAAACCCAACTGGGAAAAGACACGATAAGAAAAGAGGCAAAAGATAAAGTAACAGGCGCAGCCCAATATACCAATGATTTAACAGATTCTCCTATGCTCTACGCCAGGTTATTTATAAGTGTTCATGCGCATGCCCAGATTATATCCGTAGATACCAGAGAAGCCTCTGCTATGCCAGGGGTCAGAGCGGTCATTACTGCAAAAGACCATCAGGTTATCTGTGGATCCATGCTTCAGGACAGACCTCCCTTAGCCAGAGATAAAGTACGTTACTATGGTGAGCCGATTGCCATCGTGATTGCGGATGATGAGATGCAGGCAAAGGCGGCAGCGGGTAAGATACTTGTGGAGTATAAACCCTTACAGGTTGTGAATTCCGTAAAAGAGGCTTTCAAAAAGAATCCTGTCATCATACATGACTCTCTCATGTTATATACAAAATCTACGAAGGAAGTCTATCCTGTAAAAGGAACGAATATCTGTCATCATCAAAAGATCAGAAAAGGCGATATGCAGAAAGGCTGGCTGGAAAGTGAAATTGTTGTAGAGGGCAGTTTTTCCCTGCCACAATCTGATCACGCCGCCATGGAAACAAGGGCAGTCCACTGCATGATCATGCCGGATGACAGTGTCAGAATCAAGACATCATCTCAATCTCCTTATGAGGTCAAGGAATCGATCAGTAAATATCTTAATATTCCGGAGGGAAAGATCGTAGTCCAGGTTCCCTTTGTTGGCGGTGCATTTGGTGGAAAAGCATGTATACAGCCAGAGGTGCTCGCGGTAATAGCGGCAATGAGTGTGAAAGGAAAATGGATCAACCTGGCAAATACAAGAGAAGAAGATATGGTCACTTCTCCATGTCATCTGGGGCTAGAAGGAACTATTAGGATCGGAGCGAAAAAAAGCGGACAGATTATGGCTGCTGAAATGACATTCCAGATCGATACCGGCGCTTACTCTGATATTTCTCCTAAAATAACAAAAGCAATTGCAGCGGAGTGTGCCGGACCTTACCGGATACCAAATATAGAGTGCGATTGCTACAGCGTTTATACAAACCATCCATATATCACCTCTTTCCGCGGATTCGGACATGAGGCACATACCTTTTGCCTGGAAAGAATGATGGATAAACTGGCAGTCGAAACAGGGGTGGATCCTTTTCAGCTAAGGCTTTTAAACCTGGTAAAAGCCGGAGATTTAACTCCCACCCAGGTCAAAGTCACCGCCAGCAATACAGGGAATGCGGTAGAATGCCTAGAGAGACTAAAAGCAATCATGAACTGGGAGGAAGGAGCCCGGATCATAGAAGAGAACGGTTTGGTCAGAGCAAAAGGGATCAGCTGCTTAATCAAGACCTCAGATACCCCCACAGATGCAGGCGCAAGCGCCGTTCTAACCTTTAATACGGATGGAAGTGTAAATCTGGATTGTGGTGCCACTGAAATAGGGCCTGGAATGAAGACAACTGCGGCCCAGATATTAGCGGAGAAAATGAGAATCAACGTCAATGACGTTTATGTAAAGCTGGATGTAAATACCCAGTCAACTCCGTATTTATGGAAAACCGTTGCCAGTATGACCACCTATCTGGTTGGACGGGCTATATTGAATGCGGCGGATGATGCCATATCCCAGCTGATGAATCTTGCATCAATTGCCCTGCGGTGCCCGACGGAAGAACTGGATTTTGAGAATAAGATGATTTTTGTAAAACATGATCCTGAGCTTTATATCATGTTCAAGGACCTGGTGAAAGGCTACAAATTTTCCAACGGCAATTCTTTTA
>Ga0213824_1000424_pt1 | contig 33185 bp, 35 predicted proteins | sample MC6MC0906MG_FD_179892 | JGI IMG/M metagenome (GOLD analysis project Ga0213824, IMG submission 179892) | Enriched soil aggregate microbial communities from Iowa State University, Ames, United States - MC6-MC0906-MG | ecosystem: Environmental > Terrestrial > Soil > Unclassified | place: USA: Iowa...
CCTGCCGCCCTCCCACACCCTGGGCATGGTCAAGATGATGAGCCAGACCGTGGAAAACCGGCTGATCCTCAATCTGTTTCGCGGCGAGCACTTCCAACTGACCTTCAACACCGGCCTGAGCAACCTCGACAGTCAATGGGCGGGCTTGTTGATTTTTGATGAGAGCGGCCAGGTGTTGTCGGCCAACCGGCGTGCCGACAACCTGCTGGGTATCAGCTTGTCGCGGGTGATGATCGACAGTTTGTTCAAGGTGTCATTGCTGGAGTTGTTGAACCAGCCGGAAGGGCTGCCCTTCTCCCTGCAAGCCGCGGGACGCAACCGTTTCCAATGTTTGTTGAGACGCCCCAAGCAGGTACCCGTGCAGGCACGCGTGTTCACCGAGCCAACGCCGCCGAAGCCTGCGTCGATCGGTCTCAAGACCCTGCACTTTGGCGATGTGCGCGTGGAAAAAGCCGTGCGTCAGGCCGAACGCTTACTGGAGAAGGACATTCCGCTGCTGATCCACGGCGAGACCGGCGTGGGCAAGGAAGTGTTCGTCAAAGCTCTGCACCAGGCCAGTTCGCGCAGCCAGAAGGCGTTTATCGCGGTGAACTGTGCGGCGATTCCCGCCGAACTGGTGGAATCGGAACTGTTCGGCTACGAAAAAGGCGCCTTTACCGGCGCCAATCAGAAAGGCAGCATCGGCCTGATCCGCAAGGCCGACAAAGGCACGCTGTTTCTCGATGAGATCGGTGATATGCCCCTGCCGACCCAGGCCCGTTTGCTGCGGGTGTTGCAGGAACGCTGTGTGCAGCCGGTGGGCAGCAGCGAATTGTTCCCGGTGGACTTGCGCATCATCTCGGCCACTAACCGCGCGTTGCGTGAGCTGGTACAGGCCGGACGTTTCCGTGAAGACTTGTACTACCGCATCGGCGGCCTGACCCTGGAACTGCCGCCGTTGCGCGAACGGACCGACAAGCAGGCGCTGTTCCAGCAACTGTGGCAGCAGCACCGCGAGCCGACTCAATGGGCGGGCCTCAGCGCCGAAGTGCTGGCGCTATTCGAGCAGCATCCGTGGCCGGGGAATCTGCGTCAGGTGAGCAGCGTGTTGCAGGTGGCGCTGGCCATGGCCGAAGAACAACCGATCCGCGCAGAGCATCTGCCGGATGATTTCTTTGTCGACTTGAAGGTGGAGCCGCCGCTGCCCGCCAGTGAATACCTGGATGACAGCATTGACCTGAACCAGCGCTTGAAGGCGGCCGGCGGCAACATCTCCCACCTGGCGCGGGAGCTGGGGGTGAGCCGCAATACCCTGTACAAACGTCTGCGCCAGCACGAACGCTAGCGCGGCTTGACCACCACCAGCAGGTCGGTGAAGTACTCCACCTGGATCGGCAAGTTGTCAGCCAGTGACGAGAGCGCCGCCGCCGTGTCGTCCAGCTTGAACACGCCGGACACCCGCAGGTTCTGCAAGGCCTGGGGATCGAAGCGCAGCATGCCGTGGCGGTAGCTGGCGAGGGTTTGCAGCACCTCGCTCAAGGGTTGGTCATTGACCTTGAGCAGGCCACGGGTCCAGGCGTCCGGGTCGCTGTTGCCGATGGCTTGCGGCGGTTGGGCACGGCCATGGTCGAGGACCGTACGCTGGCCGGCCGTGACCTTGACCCCGTCGCGGGTGTCGCCTTTGACCGCGACGGTGGACTCGATCACCGTGACCACCGTGGCGCCATCCGCCGCACGCTTGACCAGATAACGCGTGCCCAATGCCGTGGCCGTCCCTTGGTCGGTACGCACCACGAACGGCCTTTGCGCATCCTTGGCCACCTCCACCCAGAGCTCGCCCTGCAGCAGTTCGATGACCCGTTGATGGCCGTCGAACTTCACGTCCACCGCGGAATTGCTGTTGAGCTGCAACTGGCTGCCGTCTTCAAGGGCGATCTGCCGGCGCTCGCCAACGCCGGTGCGCTGGTCGGCCATCCAGACCGGCAGGTGTTGCAGGCCCAACCAGCCGCACAAGACTACGCCAAGCAAGCCCACCACCTGCGCACCCCGCGGGCGTCGTGGAGTGAATGCGCGGTTCAGGGCAATGCGTGCGGGTTTGGCCGGCAGCGTATCGAGGCTGCCCCATAACGCGCCCATGCGTTCGATGGCCACGGCATGACGCGGGTCGGCCGACCGCCAGGTGTTGAACGCCTGGCGGTCGGCTTCGGTGACGCCTTCGTCGTGCAGGCGGGTAAGCCACTGCGCCGCTTGCTGGATGATCTGTTCGGAACTCATGCCAGCGGGTCTGCCGGGTGCAGGCTGTGGTAGCAGTGCACCAGGGCACTGGAGATGTAGTTTTTGACCGTGCTGGGTGACACGTCCAGACGTGTGGCGATTTCGCTGTAGGTCAGCCCATCGAGACGACTCAAGAGGAACGCTTCGCGGGCCTTGGCCGGCAATCCGGCAAGCATCTCAGCAATGCGTTCCAGGGCTTGCAGCGCCACATGAATAGCGGCCGGGTCGGGCATGCCTGCGTCTTCGCTCTGGATCACCAGGGCTTCCATGTAGGCTTTTTCGATGCGACGACGACGGGCGCCATCGATCAGCAACCGCCCTGCCGTGGTGGCGAGGAATGCACGCGGCTCTTTGATCTGTTGGGGTTCGGCCAGCATCAAGACGCGAATGAAGGCGTCATGGGCAAGGTCGGCAGCATGTTGGGAACACCCGAGCTTCTTGCGCAGCCAGCCATGCAACCAACCGTGGTGCTCGCTGTACATCGCCGTAAGGGTCTGCTGCCGGACGGAGTCGCCCAGCGCGGCCGGAATGTCATGCATGCGCAAAAAGATCTCAAATGGGAATAGTTGCCAATTGCGCAAACAATGCCAGTAAAACGGTGTAGGAGCAAGTGCCGCTCCTATGTCGGATGTTGCCCACTGTGGGAGCCCGGCTTACCGGCGATGGCGCCCTTAAGATCGCTATCGCCGGCAGGCCGGGCTCATACAGAGGAACGGGGTGTTTTAAAAACTACGTTCCTTTAGCGCCAGCTCCATGACACGCCGGTGTAGAGGCCACGGCCGTCCGCTGGCGTGGAGCGCGCCATGTCTACGCCCTTGTCGTCATACCCCGGCGTGACGGTATTGGCGTAGCGCCGGTTGGTCAGGTTGCGCAGGTCGACCCAAGCTTGCCAATCCTGCTTGGGTGCTTCGTAACCGAAGGTAGCGCCGAGAATGGTGTAGGACGCGGCGTAGTAGGAATTGGCGTAGTCCACCGCCACTCTTGATGAATGCTCGGTGTTGAGGCTGGTGTAGAAACCGGTCGGATGGCTGTAGCGCACTTGCGCCTGATAGTAATGCTTAGGGATGCCCGGCAAGGTGTTGTCGCCGAAACGGTCGTCGTCGCGGTAGTGGAAGTCACTGAAGGTGTAAGCCTGGCGCAGGGTGAGTTGGCCGTTGCGGCCGCCTTCCCATAACGGGCTGAGCAGGCTGAGTTCCACGCCCTGGTGAATTGTCGGGCTGGCATTGTTTTCAGCGACGATGGCGTTGCTGGTCGACGTCTGGGCCTGGGTTTCCACGGTGAGCAACTCATGGCGTACTTCGGAGCGGTACAGCGCCAGGTCCCACTGGCCGAGCCACGTTTCACCACGGCCGCCGATTTCCAAAGTGGTGGCGGTCTGGTTTTTCAGGCTCACGCCTTCGCGCTGCAGGCCGGTGGCCGGGCCGCTGTTTTTAGGAAAGTATTTGTTCGAACCCCAGATCATCGACCACGCATGCGGCGGCTCGACCGAACGGCTCAGGTTGCCATACACCTGCAGTTGCGGGGTGAAGTCATACCGCAGGCCGATGCGCGGGGCGTAGTCCCAGTCATGCTGGCTGAGCGGCGCCTGGCCTTCTGGGTAGGTGACTTGGGTCTCGCGACGCGTGTAGATCGCCGCCAGGCCGGTGGTCAGCCACAGGTCGGGGACCAGTTCGAGGTCGTTACCGACATGCACCACGGTGTCGGAACCCAGGTAGCTGTAGTCACGGGTCTTGGTGCCGGGCGCGTAGCCGGCAGTATTGCCGGCCGGCGTGCGCACGTATTCCGAAGCACCGTTATTGGGCATCGCCTGGGTGGTGCGCAGGCCAACGGTGGTTTTGCTGTCGTGGCCGAACAGCGTGTCCTGGCGGATGTAATTGAGGGTGCTGCTGATATCGGTGTAAGCGACTTTCAGGCGGTTGGTGCCTTCGCGCAGGTCCATCGGGTAGTCGTGGTACGCCAGGCCGACTTCGACCCGGGCATTGTCATCCAACTGCAAGGTGGTTTTGTTGGCGATCCAGGTAGACCCTGGTTGCAGGCGCTTGGAATCGCGGGCGGCGTTGAGGCTGTTGGCCGCGCGTGGGTCATGGCTGATCTGGCTGCGCGTGAGTTTGCCGGGGGTGTCGTTGGTGGTTTCGCGGTAGCGGAAATAGAAGCGGGTTTCCAGGTCCGGGTTGAAACGGTAGCCGAAGTTGCCGGCCACGCCCTTGCCGGTGCCGGCGCTCTGGCGCTGGTAGCCGTCGGACTCGGAGTCGGTGAGGCTGATGTAGTAGTCAGCGTCCCCCAGCACCTGGCCCGAGCTGATCTCGCGCTGGGTGTAGCCTTTGCTGCCCGCTTCATAGCGCAGTTGCAGCTTGGGTGCGTCGTAGCCGGTGCGCGTCACGTAGTTGACGGCGCCGCCGAGGGCCAAGGCACCCTGGTCAAAACCGTTGGCACCCCGCAGCACCTCGACGCGGCTTTGCCACAACGGGTCTTTCAGCTCATAAGGTGTGCCGCCGGGACCGGTCAGCGGCAGGCCATCGAACATTTCGTATAGACCGGAGGCATGGGAACCGGGGCTGCGGTTCAGGCCCGAACCGCGAATCGAGAGTTTCACCCCTTCGTTGTTCGCCGCCTTGGCGTATACCCCGGGCTGGTACTTGAACACGTCTTCGTTGGTGCTCACCCGCCCCTGCTGCACACTATTCATGTCGATGTAGTTGGTGCCGCCGGGCACGCTCTTGAGCTGCGCCTCAGCCACTTCACCCGCACTGGCTTCGCTGCCGGTAACTTCGACCGGGGCCAATTGCAGGTCTTCGGCGTGCACCAGCGAGCTTAACGTCAGGGCGGCAAACAGCAACGGAGGGTGGCGCAACAGCATCAGGCAGGTCCTTGGAATTCGGGGGGCACGTGGTGGGAAGGCTGGGACGCTCGCCAGGTCACTCCTTATTAACGGACCAGAGCCTTCCTACAACAGCGCCGGACCGGAATCCTTTGCTAAGTCCGAAATCGAATTACCACATGCAAACTCAGTATTTAAAGAAATAACCGCCACGCATTACTGTGGAGTCACTGAGTCAACCACGTACCCAGAGATCGCCCCCATGCACGTATCCGCCACCGTCATCGACTTCACACTCCACCGTAAACGCCGCCAAGCGCGTGCAGCGGCCGAGTTGATGTGGGCGATGTACGCAGCGCGTGCCGGGCTGGCGGTATTTACCGCTCAAGCCGCCACGTCCAGCGATACCCGCCGGGCGTAAGGCCGATGAATTTCCTGCACGTGATTCCAGAACCACCTGAACCGCTGCCCAAGTCCGGCACTGACGACGATGTAATCAGCCAGTGCGTCGCCCACAACCTGCAACGCCTGCGCAGTAAGCGCCATTTGTCCCTGGACGGGTTGGCGCGCGCCTGTGGCGTGAGCCGAGCGATGCTGGCGCAGATCGAATCCGGGCGCAGCGTGCCGTCGATCAAGGTTCTGTGCAAGATTGCCAAGGGTCTGAAGGTATCTGTGGCAGCGTTTCTGGAGGACCGCGCGTTTGAGGGGGTGGAGGTGCTGCCGGCGCAACAGAGCAAGCGCCTTGTCAGTGCCGATGGTGCGTTTATCAGCCGAGCGTTGTTCCCCTACGATACGGCGCGCCAGTCAGAGTTTTACGAGATCCGCCTGCGGGCGCTGGGCGAGGAGATTTCCAAAGGCCACGGGCCCGGTATCCAGGAAAACCTGGTGGTGGCCCAAGGGGTGTTGGAAGTCAGCGTCAACGATGAGCGCTACCTCCTTTCAACTGGCGACTCGATCTTGTTCTACGCCGATCAGCCCCACCGCTACCGCAACCCGGCAGACAGCGAGGCAGTGGCCTTCCTGGTGATCACTTACCCCGAGCGCCTGGATTGACCTGGATTAAAATGCAAAACGCCCCGAATAATCGGGGCGTTTTTTATTGCGCCGGACCTATCAGCAGGTGCAGCACATCATCGGCATGCCGTTGCAGCTCATCATCATCGGCATAGCGCAGTCGTTCATCATTTTGTTCATCAGCATGCAGCAGTTTTTCATCATGTCCATGCTCATGCCCGGCATTGGCATCATTTTGCACATCATGCTGTCACCCATCAGCGTGCATTCCATCACGCACTTCATCATCGGCATTGGCATGCCCATCATCGGCATCATGTTCATGCCCGTCATCATGGCCATGGCATCGGCCGACATGCACATCATCGACATATTGGCGCACTGCATCATCATCGGCATGCCGCAGTTCATCATCATCGCCATCATTTCGGCGTTGGTCTTGAACTGAGCCATGTCCATGCCCGCGGCCGGCTTCATGGTGCACATCATGGCGTCCGCGGCCATTTCGCATTTCATGGTGGCCATCATCATCGGCATGCCCATCATCGGCATCATTGGCATGGCGGTGTTCATTGGCATCTGCATGGCATTCATCATCTTCGAAACTCCGTAATCGACAAGAAATGAGTAAGTTCTGGCGTCGATTCTAAAGCCGGAGAACGGCGGCGCAAGACGACGGCAGAGCAGCAGGAATGGGTGTTCGGAGGGAAGCTTAGTTGAATAGAACAGCTGTAATGGTTGTAAAAGCGACGATTTCGGCACTCTTGCAGTGTCAATAACTGCTGTATTTCGCCATTTGACGCTATGGATATTCGATGGAGGAATAGAGACCAATCTTAAGGAAATAAACGTTCTAACGGATGGGGAGACGCAACCATTCGACACTTCATGACCTGGGAAGCTAAAACCCCAGCCTCCCGACCACGTCATCTAAATCCAGCGTTTAGTTCGAAATACTGTGAAAGCCAAACTGCAGCCCAGTATGTTCACCTGTAGCTGGTTCGTAGACGCTGCCGCCCCACACACAAAACCGTTAGCTATCGAAGACTTTCAGCACCCGCATCAATTCTTCCGCTTCTGATCCAGGAACAAACCGGAAGCCATACATCTCATCAGTGCTGAGAATTTCGCCCAATACCTCCAGCAATTGCGCCTCAGTCGGTGAATCACGCAGTAACTTGTGCGCGGGCAGGAGCAAATCGGACGAAACGCCTTGAACGCTCGCCGCGTCGATCACTGCAAACAGGATAAAACGCAAGCGTATTTCTCTTTCAGTAGGCCAAACCGTTTTTCGCTTTCCCATGGTAAAGGCCTCAGATTTCAGAAAAATCCGAGGCTATTGATGAGCGCGAAGTGTTTCAAGCATGGGGCGGCAAGATAGGCAAAGTCCTACACGTCAAAAGGAAACACCGTACACTTATCCTGAGGCTGACCCGTTTATTGCACCGGCAAAAAATTCATCAGCAACAAACTCTGCGCATAGTTCAGGCCAATACGCCGGTAGCGTTCGTCGAGCATCTGGGTCAGCAGGTCGAGACGCGCGACGATCTTGCCGAACTCCACCGCGAAACTGAGGTTGCTGCCCTCCTCCGATATCTCGTTGGAAAACAGCAGCAGCACGCCATTCGCATCCTGGCGTTTGCTCAGCAGCCAGGTGGCCTTCTCGATATTGCGCGCAGCATTGCTGACGAACTGCGGGTCGATCGAGTCGGTGATGTAGAACTCGGTACGTCCGCCGTGGGCGGTCACGATCATGCTGCCGATGGCATAGATAAAAGCGCCGACCCGATCGCCCTTGAAGTCCGGCCCCAAGGAATAGCTCAGCGCCTCCAGATCACGCCGATCGCCCAACGCGGGCAGGGATCGACGCTGCTCAATGGCCTGGCGAATCTCCCGCGCCGCCGTCACAGCGTCTGGGTACCCCGACTGCCGCCACTGGCTGGGGTTGCGCAGATAGAGCTTGTTCATCAGCAAATACAGGCTCTGCAGGTTGTCGCGCATACCCAGTGTCGCCATGCGATCGACACTGGTCTGGAAGAACTCATCGGGCTTGCCATTGCTGAACTGCTTGGCGATATCCCGACCCTGTTGCTGGCTGCAACCGCTGGCACACAGCATTAACAAGACCGCCAGCAGCAACGGCTGGCGCATCCGTCGACTGTTAAAACAAGGAAACGTGCGATCCATCGGCACCCGATCTGATTCATCCGCCCACGCGGGGGATCGGCGGGACTGGGACAAGGATAGAGCGGAGAAATCCAGAAAAGTGCAGCGGTCGAGAGCAGATAGTTGTAACTAAAGACCGCTGGGCAGATGAATGGGCTTGATTCTGAATAATTCTTTTCAGGATCTATACTCATTAAAACAGCAGTACAAAGGGTGATGGCGATGAAACATCCAATTCGTGCGCAAATGGTTGTTCAGATGATTTGCCTGCTTTCGGTGGCACAGCTTTTTTGCTGAGCTGCAGGTCAGCGTTTCAACACTCAGCCGCCGTTGCGGCGGTGGAAGGTATTGCCAACTACCCACTCCAATCTGGCCCGACATCCGAATGCCGGGCCAGCACGTGCAGCTACAGCAAGACAGTGGCCAGCATGCCCAAGGCACCCAGGCAAAACCCGATCAACGCACCTCGCCCGGGAAACTCCTGGAACAGCACCCAGATCACGACCGGTTCCAGCAGCAATAACGAGGTGACGGAAACCACTGTGACCACCCAGATATCACCGACCGCCCGATAGCCCAGCCAATAAGCCCCCAACAGACACAGCCCCGCAAAGCACATCACCACCACCGGCATGATGAATGCCTGCCACGAGCCGTCACTGGCTTGAGCCAGCCTGGCAGTGACTACCTCACTGTAGATTGCACAAAACTCACCGACGACCATCAATCCTAGAGCAGAAACTCCGAGTAATTCTTTGGACATATCAAAAACTCCTTCGTATTCAACGCACTGTTTTTCAACTCCCAGCGGGTGATACCGCTGCCGAGGGTCTCGGTGCAGCGATACGAAGCAGCCTTGAACAGGCCTGAATTGCCGAAGTGCTTTTGCATGCTCATGTCCTTTATAGGGGTGAGTCTCAGCGACCAGATTAGGCGCTGGCTCCGATCATACGTTTGGCCAGCGGTTTTTAACAATCAGGGCACAATTGGCATGAACGGCATTAAAAATGTGCAATCCCCCTAGGCGCCTTACGTGATGATCGGGCTATGATCGGCCATCTGAACCGGACGCCCTATGCCCCATGCCCGTTGACCTGCAAGCCCTTTATCCCAAACTGATCCACTTGATGCTGGATACGGTCTTCGTCGTCGACAGCGATAACCAGATTGTCTTCGTGAGCGATGCCTGCGAGGCACTGCTCGGCTACCGCGCCCAAGAGTTGACCGGCACCCCGATCACCGACTACATGCACCCTGAAGACCTGGCGCGCACCCGCGCCTCCATTGTGCGGGTCATGAATGGCCAACCCCACGTCGACTTCCGCAATCGTTACCTGCGCAAGGATGGCAGCGTCGTGCACATTCTGTGGGCGGCCTTCTGGTCCAAGGAAGTCGGCGCGCGGATCGGTGTCGCGCGGGACGTGACGGCGCTCACCCAGGCCGAGGAAGAATTACGCTTTCTCGCCCATCATGATCCGCTGACGGCCCTCACCAACCGCTCGCTGTTCAATGAGCGACTGAACCAAGCCCTGCAATCCGCACGGCATCACAACCAAACGCTCGCTTTGCTGTTTCTGGACATCAATGACTTCAAGGGCATCAACGATGTGCATGGCCATGCCATGGGCGACCGCGTGCTCTGTGTGATTGCCCGACGACTGGAGCGCTGCGTGCGCGAGAGCGACCTGGTAGCCCGGATGGGCGGAGATGAATTTACCGTGCTGATCACGGATGTTCAGTCACAGGATGCGATGGCCGGCAAGGTGGCGCAGATACTGGCGGTCATGGCTGAGCCGCTGGGCACTGAGTTTGGCGGGGTCAAGATGCCGTCGTGCAGCGTCGGCGTAGCGTTTTACCCGGCGGATGGGGAAGATGCGGATACGCTATTGAGTCATGCGGACGGGGAGATGTATCGGGTGAAAAGGTTGCGGTGGAATTAATCGCCAGCCGGGCTGGCGATGATCTTCTGTGACGACCTAGCTCGAACGCTGAGCAATCGCCAATGACGCACCAAAGGCCACAAGCAGGCCACCAAACACTTGGTCAATCCAACGCCGTGCGGCCAGCAACTTCTCACGCACCCGCCCAGCGGAGAAGCACAGCGCGACCAGGCTGAACCACGCGACGTGTGCCCCCGCGATAAACACGCCATAGGCCATCTGCACGGCTACGCCCGTTTCCGGTCGCACCACCCCCATGAACAGACTGACAATGAAAATCGCGGTTTTAGGATTCAACGCATTGGTCAGAAACCCGCTGCGCAGCGCCGCCAGATCGGACAGGGCCGGCGCCGGAGTGTCGGCATGCTCACTCGCTGGCCTGGCACGCAGCATGTTGATACCCAGGTAGACAAGGTACGCCGCTCCGGCCAGCTTCAACAGGGTGAACAACCACAGGCTTTGTTGAAGTACCCACCCGAGACCGAGCAGCGTATAGCCCACGTGTACCAGCACCCCCATTCCGATTCCCAGCGCCGTGAAAACACCCGCCCGCCGGGACAGTAGCAACCCGTTGCGGGAAACCATGGCGAAATCCGGCCCAGGACTGATGCATGCCAACAGTGTAATGGTGATTACTGCTATCCATTCGTTCATGGTGTACCTTGAGAAATATCGATCACAGCCGTTATTTTTTCAGACTCTAACGACAGGCACTAACGATGTTTTCTAAAGAAAAAGGTGATTCTAAATCGTCTATTTCTGACCTGCGCATGCCCTCTTTACTTGCACTGCGTTGCTTCGAATCCGCCGGGCGGTTTGAAAGCTTTGCCCGTGCAGCAGAGGAATTGCACCTGACGCCAGGTGCCATCAGCCGCGCGGTTCGCTTGCTTGAAGAGGACTTGGGCGTTGACCTGTTCGATCGACGTAATCGCAAGGTTTTTCTAACGGATACCGGAAGACGCCTCGCAAAGGCGGTCAGTGAAGGGTTTGGGGTGATGAGCCACGCCGTGCGCGAGATCCGCACCGAATCCCGCCGCGCACGACAGCTTGTTCTGTCCTGCGAGCCCACCCTGTTGATGCGCTGGCTGATCCCGCGCTGGAGCGACTTCCAGGCACGTTACCCAGGGTTGGACATTCACTTAGTGGCGGGTGGTGGGCCATTTTCGTTCGACCAGGGCATAGACCTCGCTATTCGACGTGACGACTTCCCCCGTCCGCCCGACTATCACGCCGTGGCGCTATTCCCGGAAAAAGTTGGACCTGTCTGTCGGCCGGAAAAGGTCGACACATGGTTCGACACAAGCAAGGACATTTTGCGCTCATCGGCCCCACGACTTCAGACGAAAAGCCGGCCGACGGCGTGGCAGGAATGGGCAACGGCAAAAGAACTGCCACCCCCTGTGATGGAGATGCAAGCATTTGAGCACTTTTACTTCAGCATCCAGGCAGCTGTAGCAGGCCTCGGGGTTGCCATCGGCCCCTGGCATCTAGTGCGCGACGACCTCCAGAACGGCGTATTGGCTGCGCCCATGGGATTCGTTGAAGACGGCTCAAACTATTGCCTACTGTCTCCGGCGGAGCCCGAGAAAGGCAGCGTGGAAATGGCGTTGATTGAATGGTTGCAGACGGTGGGCTAATCAAGTCGCGGGTAGGTATCAAGGCGCGCAAATGATTTCCCGCCCTTCCAATGCAAAAAGCATCATCGCAGCACACACTCTAAGGATCGCCTGATTTTCTCAGGTGTGCGTGATCGATAGGGTGGCCGTCCATCTTTCCCCATCACGGCCGCAAACAAAATGTGCGTTTCAAAAAAACAACGCCGACTGCGTGTACTGTTGAATACCGCAGCCGTAATAGTCTCTGCTTATTCAACGGATACATTGGCCGCGAATTGTGCTTTCACCCAAGGGAAAACGTTCACAGCTAACTACGCAGCTGCACCGGTTGCCTTGACGGTTCCTCGAGATGCGCCTGCAGGCACGGTGGTGTATCAAGAATCCATCACAGCACCACAGCAAGGTTTTAACTGCACCGGTTCATCCCCTTTTATCTTTAGACTCAACCCGACACTCGGCAGCGTTACCACTGGCAACACCTATCCCCTGGGCAAGACAGGGCTATCACTCAAAGTCAAGAACACACAGAATGGTTATTTAACTGCAGACAGGCTTCTCAGTGGGTCTTACTTAGACCCTATCAGGACATACACCATTGAAATTATTAAATCAGGTGAACTGTCATCGAAAAATGAGGTTCCCGCAGGCAATCTTGGGGCGCATCGGTACGGTGACCTTGACCTTGTGAGCATCAACCTGGCCAATCCAATCATCTTGAACGCCGCGTCCTGCGAGACACCAGACGTGTCTGTTCAAATGGGAGATGACTACTACCTGGATGAGTTCACCAATATCGGTGATACGTCTCAAGCCGTTAAATTCAACATTGGCCTTAACCAGTGCCAGACCGGTATCCAGAAGGTCACTTATTCCCTTAACGCAACTTCTCAAGTGATTGACCAGCAGCAGGGCATCGTAGCGTTGAACGCCAGCTCAACGGCCAAAGGCATCGGCCTGAAACTGATGAACGACAGCGGTCAACCCATCGCCCTGGGTACCACTTACCCATTCAATGGCTTCAATAGCACCGGCACCAGCTTCAACATCCCGCTTTCTGCGGCTTATTACCGGCTGGCTAATGGCGAACTCAAGGCGGGTACTGCAAACGCGTCGGTAACCTTTGTGATGAGCTATTTGTAGAACGCTCAGTGTCGGCACGGGCTGTGTCGAAACGTAAAAAGCCAATGCCCCGACAGGTCGGGGCATTGGCTTTTGTAGTCTTGGATAAACCCACAGCGCTTTTAAGCCTTACGGGCCCACCTGACCTCTCTAGACCAGGAAGCACCCACGGCGGGTCTACCTATATTATTTGGCTTGGCGAAGCACAAGCTCCGACAGACGGGTCTTCACCCGGAAGCAGAACTCACGAATTTGAAATTGATAGGCGGGCATGACCATATAGTTCAAATCAGCACCCAACGAGTCCTTGATTTGCATATATTTAGCGGTCTTGGAAGCAATGGCTTGGTATTCCGCCTCGTATTTAACGTAAGACGGCTTGTTGTAAACCTTCAAGACATCCAGCTCTTTACGGCATTGCTCTGCGCGACTTGTTTCTGATTCTGGCTGAGCGGCCTCTGGAGAAGCATGGGCTGCAACGTCAGCAGCAGGTTCAGACTCATATCGCACAGTATAATTAGGTGACGACGGTACGGCTTCAGGTGATGCTTCATGGACGACGGCAGGAGGTGGAGTCACTTCAGTTTTTTCTGGAGTTTTCGTAGCGCATCCCGCGAGGGCAAGTCCTACCACTACAACGATGCCACACATTTTATCCATCGGTTTCACCAAGAAGTAATTATGGTTGGCTGAGTCGTTAGGTTCTGGGTAAAAGCAATAGCTCACTCAATGATCGAGTGTAGATTTTCTACCAGACTCAAGGCGCTCAGCCTCTCTTCCTTGAGCGCACAGACGGGTAATAGTAGTAAAAAAACAAAGAGATGACGAGTAAAAGCTCGATCGCAGAGCAGATGCGAAGATCAATGCAATTCGTGCAACCGCCAAGCCCTTCAAATAGGCAAAGGTAGTCAATAGCAACGGCCCTGAATGGGGCCGTTGTGATGCAGGGCATTAAGACTTGACCCAATCCAAATCTACCGGGCCGTGGATACCGTCAACCTGGCCCTTGCTGCTGTGTTGCCACCACTCCCAGCTTTTACCCTTGGCGCTCCAGGTTTCAGGCACTGTGGGCTGAGCCACTTCCCAATGGGCAATCCACAGCGGGCACACACTGAAATCGTACTTGCGCCAGGCCAAGCGGTTACTCCAGATACTGGGAGAGGCGTAGATGTGCGGGTATGCCCCCTCCAGCAGAGAAACCCTTATCAGCGTCACCAACTGAAACAGGGCATCGGCCATCTGATCCGGGCTGGCCCCCTCGTTGCGATTGGTCTCGACATCAATGACCAGGATATCCCGCTTGGCGTTGAACGCCACCTCGGCCAGACGCCCCTTGATATTGGTCAACTGCTCGCACGGCGTACTGCTCAACGCACGAAAATAGTGATAGACCCCGGCTTTCAAACCGTTTGCCTGCATACCTTGGAAGTTCGTGACAAATTTTGGGTCGGTGTAGTCTCCACCCTCTGTCATTTTGGCGATTGCATGGGTAATGCCCGCAGCCGCAACGCGGGTCCAGTCAATATCGCCCTGCCAGCGCGACACGTCGATGCCCCGCGCATTTTCGTTTTTAATCGGGTCGTTGCAACTCATCTGTGCGTTCCTGCAATGGATATCGGGTCGATTCTTTCATCGACACACATCAGCAATGCACTATTGGACTACCGCCCCCCACCCGGCGATAACGAAATAGCAGGCAAAAAAATCCCGCAAAGCCTATTGGCTCGCGGGATCTTTTTTCATGTTTAGCGGGAAACCAGGGATTCGAACCCTGGAGACGCTATTAACGTCCGCCGGTTTTCAAGACTGCCAAATTAACAATACAAATCAACAGCTTAGACCATCATCATTTCCGCATCAGAGCATTTTTTGATGCCCTACAAGCCGCATAGAACAAGGGGCACGCATCAGGTTGCGGAAACGAATTACCCCTCCCCCGGCGTCCTGCCGACCAAACCAAAACCACTAATAGGTCGCTACTCACCAGACAAATCGAATGGCTGCATCTGGCCGATTGCTGCCCTTCGGCGGCGACCTAGAGGTAACCAGGCAACCATGGCTCCTGCTCGATTGCTGCAACTTCTCCAATGGCCAATAGACGCCACAATTCCAAGATCTTTGTCTCTGGAACGCCCTTCATGTGGCGAGGCTCGCCGGACTCTAGGTTTTCAAAAGTGACAGTTCGTGACAGGTTCACCGAAATGCACCAGTCAGCCTCGTCGGTCACCGAAACATCACCGTGCTCCTCATCTTCCGGGCGAGTTTTCAGTTCGGCAAGAAGCTCAGGGAACGTGTGTATGCCAGGGTTGGAGCTCATGGCGCCGTACCTGTGCGTGACGTGATAGCTCATGTTTACCTCAGAAAGTCAATTTGAGTCCAAAACGATGGGGCACGAAGGACGGCTTTTGGCCGGCTGCTGCCGTTCACCAGAGCCAGCTTTGGGTCGAGAGCGGACACTCATAACCTTCGGATGGGCTCCCAATCGCCAACTGCTACGCTGTTCACTCCACCAGAGGAACGCCGATGCCAAACTCAGACCTACTTCCCTCCCTCCTGTCCAAGCTCTACGAAAATCAGCTGGCCCTGGAAGCCTCCATCATGGAGCTATCGAACTGGATCGAACAGCGTGGCTCAGCCGATGTGGCTGAGAACATCCGCGGCGCTTTGCACACAATCGACGAAAACGAGGAGTTCATTAAGCTGACTCTCGCAGTCCTCATGTCGCCTGACTGATCGACGGGTAACCCTGCAGTTCGTCGCCTCAAGCCTTCCGCCTAACCAAATCCAGATTACTGTGCACGCATACAGTATTTGGATATGACAAACATGAGCATCGACTTGGACACAGAGGAATGGCTCGGGTGCCCCACGCCCCTCGAAATGTATCAGCACCAATGCGCGCTTCTGGAGGACGAACTCATCCAGACCGAATCGATGTTGCGAAAGGCCCGGGCCAATGTGGCCGGCCTTGTCCAGATGAATGACTTGCTGGCTACCGGAAAGACGACAGCAGAGGCGAAGCTGCGATATTTTGAAGCGGAACTAAGCCGTACGAATGTCGAGTCGTCGGAAATGGCAAAAGAGATCATGGGCTTGAAAATGATCGCAAGTCAGAACGAGCACCTATTAAGGGAGAATCAGCGGTTGCTGGTGGAGCTGACAAATCTAAAAGAGCCTTCAACCTAGCTCGTCTGCGTAAGCAGTCAAAGCTCTATCTGACAAGTCGATAAAACCGGCCCCGTCAATCAGTCCATGCGACCTCAAAACGCTCGCAGCAGACATGCTCATGTCGTACCGCTCTTGAGGGGATAGAGACCCCGGCGCTGTGCTATTGCTCGGCGGGGTTGATCCCTCTAATGCGTTGCCTTGCCCATTACTGATCGTCATGACGAATGCTCTTGCCCAGTGTCTACCCTGTAGAGACTGACCGAAGCCTGTCTGTTCACCAGCCCCGACGAGCGGAGACGATCATGTGCGGAAGATTGACGCAATACCGCGGAATCCACGACTTTGTTGCGGCGCTTAGCATGCCCAATGCCCTGGCCAATTCCGTGGGCGATCAGCCAATTGAGCGCTTTAACGTCGCGCCAACGACTCAGGTTGCACTGCTCCACCTGCAGGGCGACTTGCTGCACGCCGACCCGGTCCGTTGGGGATGGCGACCACATTGGGCGAAAGACCGCGCAGCTCCAATCAACGCGCGCGTCGAGAAGGTAGCCCACGGCCCATTCTTCCGGGCGATCTGGCCTCACCGGGCTATCACCCCCATAGACGGTTGGTTTGAATGGGTAGATGAAGGCGGACCCAAGAAGCAGCCCTACATGATCCGTCGGCGGGATGGTGCACCAATATTCTGTGCCTCTATCGGCCAGTTACCGGATGCTGATGAAGGCCCAGGCGAGCAAGACGGCTTCGTGATCATCACCGCCGACAGTGCCGGAGGCATGGTGGATATTCACGACCGTCGGCCAGTGGTGCTGAATCCGGAACTGGCTCGGGAATGGCTGGACCTGGCCACGCCCAAAGAGCGCGCAGAGCAGATCGTACTGCACCAGGGCGAACCTTCGGAGGTGTTCGAGTGGTTCAAGGTCGATACGGCCATAGGCAACGTGAGGAACAAAGGGCCCGAACTGATTCGCCCCCTGCGCTAAGGTTGCGAGAAATACCACATCACAAACGCTACCGCAGTAACCCAGCCCAGAGTCAGCAGAAACGAAAGGCCAGCGAGCCTCTTATCCATGGCGCCCTTCAATAAACCAAATGATCGCGATACGAACCCGCTCCGAGAGAGTAGTTCATTGATCTCAGGGTGCAATTGCACGGACGTACGCCTGGCATGCCCGCAGCGCGATCAGTCCCTGGTCGCCTGCGTCGGTGATCCCGATAATTCTTTGAGCATGCGCTGGGTCAAGTTGGGCTCGACGGGCTGCATGAACCACGCCGACGGCGCTGGGGGTGGCAGGCACGCTGCAGCCAATGGCTGAATCCGTGGCGTCGAGAAGGACTGACAGCCGCACATCAGCAGTGGCAAGGCGATCGCGCAGAAGAGCCTGCTTGCGTTGTTCATTGGAAAGCTCCAGGGAGTGTTGTTGGTCGGCAGCGCTCGCTCTCTGCTCGATGGCCAAGCGCTTATCTTGCTCGGCATTTTGCTGGCGCCATGCCTCGCTGGTGATGGCATCAAGGGCTTTCTGGTGCGCCGCGCTCTGCTTCGCGAGCTTCTCGTCCATCCGCAAGTCTTGTATCTGCCAGGTGGCGCCGGCGGCGGCGGCCATCAGCACCAGGATCAGCACCAACAGACCAGCCAGCTTCTGCACCGGCGTCATGTCAGCGCCCTCCGCAAGCCTTCGGCCAGCACCGCCTCTGGGTAGGCATACCCAGCATTCTCATGATGAATGATCGCCTTTACGAAGCCAGCCATCACCGCCGGCTGGGTCAGGTCAACCTCAGCACCTGGCCGGGTTCCGGTGTTCGCCTCGACGGCGCGCACGTAGGCGTCGGTGTCGTTCTCCGCCGACGGGGCCCACCGGCTTATGATCGCCTTCACTGTCTTCAAGCCGTGCTTGCGCTGGTAGGTCAGCAGCAATTTCCCCAGGGCACGGATGCCGTTCTCCGCCGTATCGAACCGAGCAAAGCGCTTCTCGGCGGCAGGATCTGGCTTGAGCTGGCCCTGCCATTGATTGGCCGGGTTGTAGTCGATGTTGCCGGGGTTTCGGTTGCGCACCCCGCGGGTTTCGGCATTTGGCATACTTTTCTCCAGACGAAAAAAAACCGCTCAAGGCGGCCGGTGTGTTCTTTACCGGTTCAGGCTGGCTGAACTGGTCGCTTGCTCATGTCGGGGAAGTCGGGGTTGTCCGCTGTCCACTTGCGCAGGGCGCGCCAGTACAGCTTCCAGTCTTCTATGGACCCAAGGATGCCTTCCTCGCCAAAGTCGATTGCTGTAACCGTCTGCTGGGCGATCGGCATTTGTTCTTCACGCCAGGCATTTTCCACCACGCTCAGCTTAGCGATCAGGGTTTCCTGGGTAATTGCCCAGGTGCCATCGGCTTGGGCCGTGTAGTCCATGCTGTTATCGCCTTGTGGCCGCTCCCCTTCCATCTCGATCCAGCCTTCATCGGGGCCTTTGTCTGTCTCGTCACCCTCGAAGAAGTTCGAGCCCACCACTGCATAAAATCGGATCATCAGATGGCCCCCTTAAGTTTCCAGACCTTTACGCGCACTGGCGCTGTGGTCAGCACTGCGCCGCTATAACCGTGACCGCCACCTGCTGAAGCACTGGGCAATGCAACCCCGCTCGCACCAGCCTGGCAGATGATCTTGTCTGTCGGCAGGATCTGCTGTGCATAGGCGCCGTATGATGCGCCGCCGGTGCCTGCGTTGCCGTCAAGCCTTGGCTCTGACCAAATACCACCGATGAGAATTTCCAGCACCGTGATTACATGGAACCCTGGAAACGGGTTGTCGGACGTGAATCTCGACGCCGTAACGATGTTCCCAGGCGCTGCGGCGGTACCGCCATTGGGATAGATGATTGCGAAATCCGCTACCGAGGAATCCAGCTTCGAAGAAATCTGCGCGCCCATCGATGTAAGCTGTGCGCTTAGGCTTCCGCCCGTATACAGGTTAGAAGTAATGTCGCCCGTAGAGCTGATCGACCTGCCGGCGCTGAGCGTGATGCCGGCGCCGGTCACAAGAACGCCAGCCTTCGTGATCGTAACTATCGGCCCTGCGCCAGACTGCCCATAACCTGCTGAAAAATTGATGTTGCCTGATGGCTCACAGTAAATAACCCCGCGCGTGGCGGTGCTACCAGACTCATTGAACCAAAGGTGAGAGTTTCCTCCGGCAGCGCCGGCCCTGATGTAGACGTTACCTCCGCTGACAATAACGTTCGCGCCAAACTGAGCAGAGCCGGCAGCATCCAACAGCAACCGCACAATCCCTCGGGCGTCGTCGATTATTCGGACACTGCTGTCGGTAGCATGGGTGAGTCGAACCATTGCCGTTGAGTTGGGATCAGTGATCCCCTCCCTGCGCAGGAGAACGCCGCCAGCACCGCCAACCTGAAGGGCATCTTTGAAGCGCGGCACACCTGCGGATACAGAGTCAACGGTCGCCAGGAAAAGGTTCGCATTTCCCAGCTTGTCAGCCTCGGTCTTCGCCCGATCGGCTTGTGTCAGCGCATTGGACGCAGAGGTAGCCGCATTGGTCTCAGATTGTGCCGCCGCGTTCCTGGATGCCGTTGCAGACGTCGCGGCACCGCTGGCAGTCGTCGCCGAGGTAGCAGCATTGGTTTCCGATGTTTTGGACTTCGTCTCGGATGTCTTGGCGTTGGTTTCTGAAACCTTCGCCGCGGCGGCCGAGGCCTGTGCATTGGCCACTTCCTGATCCAAATCTTTGAACTGATCAGTGATGGCGCGCAGTCGATCCGCTGACTCTTTGACGTAGCCTTGCATCGGAGCAATGGTGTACACACCCGCAGCAGCTGTAGCCCCCTGGTAGTTCGGGGCGATGGAAATCGCCGTATTGCTCGCGATGTTGGTGATCTCGTACCACAAGCCGTCCGGGCCACGGAAAGCATCCCCAACGCGAGCGTTTGCAATAAAAGCCGTGCCGGTGCCAATTACTGCGTTGTTATTGAAAGTAACGGCAACAGTTCCTGTTTTGTACCAGGCCATTTAAGCCTCCTAAGAAATTGGCTTTGCAAACATTAGCGGGAGAAAGAAGCTTGAGCCGTTGAAGTCGCCGATGTTTTGCAGTTGTGCGACTATTCGGCTGTTTGCATAATCCCAATAACAAGAAAGTAGCGAGAACGTATCCCCTCCAGGGATATTCATCGCTATGTTATTAATCAGCATGTAGTTCCCTGTATTTAAGGGAACACTCGCATAGAAGGTATATATCCAACGCCCTACAGAGGGATTTGCTGCGCCACCATAAGCCCAGCCGGCAACGACGTCTGTGAACTGAGCACAAGGCGTTCCATTATCGAATAGTTGTTTTGCTCCTCCATCCCATAACCTGAGTCCATATTGTGCGGTTGGAGTGGACTCATAGGCGGCAACAAAAAACGAACCAGAGCCACCGCTCGCCCCGTTGATAAAACCCGTCCAATTGCCAGGGGAGCCCTTCAGGCTTACCCATTGAAAGCCACCAGTTGAGGGCCTGACAAAAATTAACGGCGGTTCTTGCGACGTGACGACCGATGGAAAGTCACCGCCAGACGGCCCATAGATCCCTTTGTGTATTACAACCAGCCGTGAAAACTCAGAGTCAAGCGTTACGACATCTGAATTATTCGTAAAAGTTAGCCCATAGGACATTATCTATACCTGAATACTAGAAGTCGCTGAACTGATACCCCTATCCGGCCGGTTGGCATATTTCTATTTCTAAACCAAACTTGAACGCCGCCCGTAAGCATCTGCACATCGAACTGAGACAAACTTGCGTCTTGTCCAGATGGGTCGCCCGAGTACTGCCCATTAGGCAAACATATACCGATGTGAGTAGAGGGATTCACGCCAGGTATGGAAACAAAGGTACTCACGCCCGCCGTGCCAATGAGTGCTGAATAAACAACCCTCACGGTGAATGAGTTCTCATCCAATTCAAGGAGGCCCGTAGGCCCCCATATTCTGATTCCTCCGATCATGCTGTCAGATCCCCTAGCTGCACCCGCTTGACGTTGTTTTCGTCGTACACCTTGATTGCACGATTGGTCATCGTCAGGCGACCACCACCAGGCGCCGGGCCGTTAAACTCCAGGTTGCCAGCTTTATCGAGGCGCCATCCTTGAACACCGACGACATAGTTGTCGGACTGCAGCGCCTCTCCGATCTTCAGCATGGTGATGCTGCCGTCCTGGATGAACGCCGATCGTATGAAGGTCTGCCCCCCCGTAACCGCGAAAAACGACTCGGGGTTTTGAGCGTTGGTATTCATCACGGCGAACGTGTCAGCTCTGACGACAAAGTTGGATGTCGTACCGCCAGGACCTGTTTCTAGGCCCAATGCAAATCCTGCTGCATACGGCTTACCACTCGAGGAAAGCTCCATCTTCACGGACCAGATGGTGGAAAGCTTGCCATCGGTGCTGGCCTGGGCCTGGCTTACCGTCTGGATGGACGCTGAGTTATCACCGATCTGCACACCAATCTGCTGGATGGCCTGGGCCGTGGCTTGGCGGTCAGTGACCACAACGCTTTCCAACTCGGTCACAGAGCCACTGACATCACCCACTGCGGCGGCCAACTCGGTCGTACGCTGCACCATTGCCGCGTTCTTAGTGGCCTGCGTCTTCACCTCCTCCGCAAAGCTGGCCTTGGCGTTAAAGCCCTGGAGCGCATCCGCAAGCTCGCCCTCGCCGTTGTCATCCCTATACGCCGCCTGCAAGACCTGAAGGCTCGACGCCGAGGCCGTCACCACACCGTCAAGCTTGGTGATATCGGCGGTGTTGGTGGAGACCTGCTGAGCCAGGCCGTTCGCCGTCTCTACCGACTGGCCAACATCGAGCCAGTAGGTGATGTTCGGCGGCGGCTGGTTCTTCGGTACAGCCTGGGCGGCCTGGTAGATTCGACTGCCCTCTACAACCATCTGCCCTTTGAGGTAGGTGGCATCCTTGTTGTAGGCCTTCAACCCACCAAGCGCGGTGATCTGATCCTGCAGGCCAGGGATCTTGTCGATCTGGCTCACGATGTCCTGACCAAGCTCGGTCCGGCCAATCTTGCCGGCGACCAGGTCAAGAACCGGGCCAGCATCGGAGCTGGCCCTGCCCATCACTCCGTTACCCACCGGATAAAATGGACCGATGTTGCCAGTCCGGTCCACAAGGCGAGCCCAGAAGAACAACGTCGCCCCCGCCAGCAGTTGCTGCATCCGGTAGTCGGCCTGCGGATACGCCAGGTCGGCCAGCTTGGAGGCTGCCGCCAAGTTGTTGGCCGTGCCGTACCACAGCTCGGTGCGCTGGGTATCTTCGGCGCCGGCGGGGAAGCCCCACTTGATGCCGATGCCGAACAGCTCGCTGGTGGTGGTCAAGAACGCCACCGCAGGCGGCAGTCCGACCTTCCCTTCTAGGTTGGTCAGGTTGGAGTTCTTCCAGATTGAAGATATCTCGAAGGCGCTCACCGATCGAACACGGGCCAGATAGGCGCCCGAGTAAATGCCGGTGACATCAACGCTCGTCGCGCCCGTGCGCTGCAGCTTGATCCAGTTGCCGCTGTCCTTGCGCCACTCCACGTCATAAGCAACCGCGCCAGCAACAGCGGGCCACGAAATGTTCATGGTGCTGATGGCGATACCCTGATTCACGGCGTAGCTCGACGTCAGCGTCACACTTGCCGGTGCCGGGACTACGGTGATCGGGACAACGCTGATTGGCCTTTCTTCCAGGCGCGCGCCGGTGTCAATGTGAGCAAATTTGCTGGGGTCGTACTGCACGGCCGAGATTTCAAACACGCCAGGCTCCGGCCGCGCCACGCTGACCACCCGGTATAGCGGGATGGCCAGGTCATCTGCATCCAGCGCCCAAACAAGTTCGCGCTCAGGCGGCACGGAATAAGCCACGGTCACGGTGACCTGCTTGCCGCTTACAAGTTGCACGGTCCGCCCCTCGCACTTGCCGTCTGGCAGGTTGAGGATCAGCCGGTCGCCGGGCTTCGCCTGGGTTTCTCGGTCTAGGGTGATGACCTTGCCGTTCACTGCCGAGATGCGTCCACCCACAGGCCGACCGGCCAGCAGTTCATCAGCGATTGGGATCACGTATCCAGGCAGCGGAATGCGGCCGTCCAGACCCACCTTGAAATTTACAGCCCGGTCCTTAGAGTTCGTGAGCAGTGCCCACTTACCGCGGCGCTGGGCCTCGGATTCTCGCGTACAGCCGATGGCACTGATCTCCAGCGGGTTATCGCCGTAGCGCCGCTGCAGCTTCTGGTCAGTCACTGCGGTGACGTCGGTGTCGTAGTTGTTCAGCGGGTTGTCGTAGCTCACCAGCGCGCGGCTGTAGCGGGTGCGCTCCGATGCGCTGGAATAGGTGAACTTGCCATCTATCACGTTCGCCCGGGTGTAGGCGAAGTCGAAGTCAGTGGCGCGCGGCATGTCCGCCAGCGTGAATACCTGGCCCTGGGCCCAATAGGTCATGCCTCGGTAGATCGCCGAGATGTCACGCAGCAGTGACCAGGCGTCAGCCTTGCTCTGTAGGTTCAGATTGCAGATGAAGCGAGGCTCCTGGCCGCCCTTCCCATCCGGCACCAGCTGGTCGCAGTACTGCGAAATCCGGTACAGCTCCCACTTGTCCACCATCCACGGCTTGATGCGACGGCCCAATCCGAAGCGGTCAACCGTGGTGATTCCGTACGTAGCCCAAACCGGGTTGTTGGTGTATACCTCCTTGAGGGTCCCGTCCCAGATGCCGCTGTACGTGCGCGACACGGGGTCATAGTTGCTCGGGACTTGCCACTTTCGAGCCTTGCAGCCGACGGTAACCGCCGGAATGCTGCGGAATTGCTCGGCGGAAAATTCGATGTAGAGCAGAGCGGTGTTCGGGTAGCGGATCTTGGCGTCGATCACCTCGGTGAAGCCGGCAATCTGCATGATGTCGGAGAATTTGGCCGGGCTGTTCTGGTTGGCGGTCAGTCGGGTGATTCGCATCAGCCAGCCAGTGGCTGCCCGGGGCAAATCGATACGACGGGTACGTTCGTAGGTATTGGTGGTCTTGCCGTCTACAGCCTCACTCAGCACCTGCTGATACGTACCGCCGTCGGTGGCCACCTCGACCTTGTACTCAATACGGTAGCCGTTGATGTTGCCGCCAGCGTCTACGGACTGAAGCGCTGGCCAGGCGAAGCGAACACGAATGGCGGAAAGCTGGGTGTTGCTGATCGCCCGGACCCATGGCGTGCCGCTGCGCAGCTCAGTGCTGATTGTGGTTTCGTTCTCGACCGACGGGATCCCCTGGATATAGGTCTGGTCCACCGCCCCGGTGCGCCACTCCCACTTTACGTTCGGGAAGTTCATGTTGCCCTGGGGGTCTTGCAGTGGGGTGTTGTCGAGATAAATGTCCTGGGCGGTCGGCGTGCCTTCGAATTCACCCTCACCGATAGCGATGAGCATCTTGGCAATAGCGACTGAGCGCAGACTGTCCGGGGCCTCCGTTGGCGTTTTTGGCTTATCTTCGCCGCCCTTGGCGCCGTGGATTTCAATCTTGCGTGCTGCGCCCATACTTTTCTCCAGGCAATAAAAAACCGCCTCACGGGCGGCTGCTGTGCTTCAGGTATTGGCTACATCTGGTCTTCGGCGTAGATGGCGGCACTGATGATCGCCCCGCCCCAGCGGCGCTCGCCGATGCAGAGCGGGACCGGGTTACCCGATGCCGTGGTGTTCTTGGCGCTGCCGAAGGCATAGCCAGGCGTATTTTCTGGCGCGGCGCTGGTCTTGAGGCCGCCGGCCTGCGGGCTAAGCATTTGAATCACACCGCCCAGCACCATAGATCCGCCCATCATGATCAGCGCAGAACCGAATGGCGCACCCGCGCCAAAAGTGCCGCCGGTGATGACAAGGCCGACAACAATCAGTACAGCGCCGATAATGGTTTGCAGCGCCCCGCCGCGCTTACTGCCGGTGATCACGGGAGCAATGCGGATATCTCCGGCGCCAACGAAGCCAAGCTCTTTCTCAGCCAGGTTCGTCTTGCCTCGGAAAACCGCGAACTCAATACCCCTGGATTTAGCATTGGACAGGAACCGTTCGAATCCTGGGATTTGGACGCAGAGCGCTTTCACGGCCTCGGCCGGAGTGCTCACAGCCATTCGGAAAGAGCGGCCAAACTGCCGGAGCTGCCCATAAAGCAGAATCGTGGTCATGGGCTGATAATTGATGGCGAGTGCTGCCATTGAGTTTTCTCCGAACAATAAAAAAGCCCGCCGAAGCGAGCCTTTGATGAAGTGGTGCGGGCTATAGGCAGCCTTGCAGCGCGGCCAACCGCTTATTCGCAATCCAGTTGCCGACCACCACGTAATACTTCGCTTCGGACCCCGAGCCCTTGGGATGGATGTCAACGAAGTACTGCGACCCCTCGGTGAATACCGTGTATCCGGTGTCGCGGCCAGGCTGAAGGGTTGCGCCAGGTGTGCCGCCGAAGATCGACTGGTTCTGCCATTCGTACTGCACGCATTTAGCCAGTGCAGCATCGGTCTTCTTCGATGCGAGAACCTTGTATGGGCCTTCGTTACGGGCCTCATTCATCGTTGGTGCCATACACCCCGCCAGTATCGCCACCGCTGCCACCGCTATCAAAATCCGCATGTCGTCCCCTCTTTGGTTTGGCGGGACTGTAGCACTGGGGACCGGTTGCATGAAATCCAGTCTTACTTAAGAGACCGATTCATATTTTCGAGAGCATTCAAAACGTTTCGCGTGACGCCTTTGTCAATGGCATCGCTGGATGACTGTGAAAGAGTATCTACCGCATTTTTTGCAGCTTTTTGACCCTCTTTTGAACTACCACTCACTTGAGTGACTGTCTGTGCCGTGACTTGCTTTACTACTGATTGCTGTTCAGCTGTTGATGCACCTATTGGCATCGACTCGGATATAGCAACTCCCGCCGCCTGGCCCGCTTCCGCGCTTTGTGTGGCAAGAGCTACCGCAGTAGAGCCTGCAGCCACCGCGGCGGCAGTTGCGCCATCAGCAGACGTGCCTGTTCCTGAGACTGCGACCGGTGCTGGTTTTGTGGCACCGCCGGGTTCGAGTGTTTTTTCTGTAGGCCCAATCTTCCCTTTGCTTGCCGCCAGCTCCAATTCAATAAGGGGGGCAGTCACTTTTCCTGCATTTATCAGTGATTCAATATATTGAGTTGCTGTCATTTTTGGATCATTAGCGAAGGCCATGCAGAGGCCTGAGGACATGGCTTCGTAAAGCATCAATCCCTGTGTTTTTTGCGATACGTTGGCAACGGTTTTCGCCGCGCTTTCAGCAAATGAATTTTTTGCTGACGGGTCGCCTGCCTGCGTTTTTAACGCTACGGAAAGTGAATTGCTCAAACTTGCACTGATGTTTTCCGCCACTCCAGCAGGTGGCTCGCCACACGTCCGATTGGTGACGTTGTTTATGATAAATATCCTGCGGTCGGCAGTTGTAGTCAGAGTTGTAAACTCTGACTTCTCGTTAACCGAAGTCACAATCGCTGGGTCGGTCATTCGATCGGTTGTGCAAGCTGATAGCAAAATCGTACCTGTCAATACCAAGCTAGCTCTCATGACCGCCTCCGCGATGGCGATATGCCATTTTCACCGAGAATAGTGGGCACTATCGAAATTAGCCAGACGGTCAGACAGATCAGCACATCGAATCTATCTGGAAGGAAATCGACCTGGCCAGGCATCCAGCGTGGATGGAATGCCAGTAACCCACATTGATCGGGTCGTAGTAGCTTTATGCCTTCAAACAAGCCAGTCCGGAAGGCCAATGACCACTAACAGACAGAAAGCGAAGCTAATTCGCGATGCCGTAGATAACGCTGGCGCCTCTCTTGATGAGCATTACAAAGCCAGGGAAGTGATAGTCGGAAACCTGATTGAAACAAAAATCCCGATAGTCAAAATATGTGACAAACATATAAGAGTCGACGAGAACGACAAGACGCCCTATGAGCTAAGCGAAGAGGCCAAGGAAATCTTCAGGGGTATAGCTGACGCCATTGAAAGCTCGAACCAGGCTGACTTAAGCGATACCGCTGACGAACTTGCTCTGCGCCACGATATCCGCCTACTTCCATAGAGCGGACGGTTAAGGATTCCCCAGTCCTTCGCCTGCAAGCCCAAGGACGGGGTTGCGCCAATGTCGGCGCGTTTATGACCTGGAGGTCAATGTGAGTAATCAGAAAACAGTCGATCAACGCCTAGAAGAATTAGAGCTAGCACTCAAGACTGCAATTGTTTTCAACATGAATGCGGCAGCAGTTCTCGGGCGTCGACTTGCATTTGGCAACGATGCAATAGCGAACGTAATTTCCCAAGATCTTCAAAATCTGAAGGCAGAAAGGTTCGAGGGCATCGATAAAGGGCTGCACGATAGCTACTTAGACAGCTTATCCCAAGCGATTACCGGCCGAGCTTAATGCCGGCTGCGTAATAAACACCGGTTTGAGGGTGCTTGACCATCAGCACCCTCCAATCGTCGCAAATCACGGTTCCGGCAATGCGCACTTTCCCGTCTTCAGCTACTTCAAACGGCTGATTCATATCCTGCTCCTGCGGCCATGCCGCGTCATGTTGGTTGTTTAGCGTCTTTGTGCCTGAGGATCAGCCGCGTTCGGTCGTGCCAGGGCCCGCCATATACGATGATCTCGGACGGCCTGCCATACAGGTGGTGCAGCAGGAACGGTCCAGGGCCGAAAGCGCCCGACTCTTCGCCAGGTAGCGACGGATCGGTGCCCAGGTATATGCCAGCGTGGTTTGGGTGAGCCGTCCGGCCAACCTGCATAACAATCATGTCACCGCGCTGCGGACGGTCGACACGCACAAACCCGGCCGCCTCGTAGTGCTGCTCGTAAAGGCTCGCGCTCTCCGCACTCTCCCACCAACCATCGGTGCGCTTGAAGGCTTCGAACTCAAGGCCCCACTCACGGGAATACCAATCAGCGCAAACCTGCCAGCAATCCCAGGCCCCATGCACAAACGGGCGCTTGAGCAGCGGCGTGCTGCCCGTTGGTGTGATCGTGCGCATGTCGCCCTCGGGCCAGGACAAAATGTGCCAGGGCAAGACCGTGGCCTCGCACATGGCCAGGTCGTGCGGTGACGGTCTGCTGGTGGCGTCCGGGTGTGAGTGAACGATGCCGATCACCTCACCCAAGTCCTCCGCCGCGGCGTAGTCCTCTGGATCCAGCCGGAACTCTTCGTTGGGCTCCGTGGCGATGTTCCTGCACGGGAAGTACTTCTGCGCCCGGCCATCGGCCAGCAGCAGGCCACAGCACTCGCGCGGATACTCCGCCGCCGCGTGCGCCTGGATGGCTGAGACGATATGTTTTCGCATTTTTAGCGCCCACTAAAAAGGGCGCCGTAGCGCCCTTGGTTAAACTATTTTTCTTGAATGGTCTACGGGAGTGGATAGAGCCCGTTCGGGCTCCCAGCCTCCCCGTAATCTGCCGCGAATTGCATAACGTCCGATGCCAGTCTTCTCCACCCATTCAGCCAAGCTGAGGGTTTGGCCGAATGCGGTGATCATATGGCTATTGCGACGATTTCTGTTCTGCTGCTCTGCAGTTGCCCAGCGGCAATTTTCCAAATAATACCCATCATCGTTGTCACGACGGTCAAGGGTCATGCCGTCCGGCCTATCACCCATGTCAAAAACGAACAGATTGAAGTCAGACCACCTATCGCAGACGGAGATGCCCCTCGCGCCATACTTCGGATAATCGACATACCCGGGGTCTGAGCAACGGTAATGCATGCAAATCCAAGTATGGTAAAGAGGGTGGTCACTGTAACCATGAGTTCTGCCAGTGTTAGAAGCGACCTCCTTCTGTAAGCAGCCACAAGACTTTGATGCCCCAGACGTCAGGCTGTAGAGAAGAACCGAAGCCTCTTTTCCGCAGTCGCAGCGGCACAAAAAATATCGCCGTCCACCTCTGCTTTCGTTCTCTTGGATTACGGTCCATCGAACAAATTGACTACCCGAAAAATCTTTAAAGTTCTTCATGATTAACCCCTGCACCTGGAAGAAAAGCAGCAGCCCGAATCAATGACCTCCGTGCCGTAGAACTGAGGCCCTATTGTATCAACTGCGAGCGATCAAGCTCACAGCTGGGAACCCCCCAAATGGGAGTTCTTCGTGCTCTCCGAATCTCACCTTACAACCAGTCGAAAGGCATCCATCGCAGTCGTCCTTTGCTGGGTCGTCCGTGAGGTTTCCATCAATGTCACGGTACGGGCCGATGTATCCACAATCAGGGCCTCTATATCCCCCTGTCATGCTCCAATGGCACAGCGTCGTCATCTGTCGGCCGGGAAGTCCGTGGTTGTCGATCTCGCCCGGCGAAGACAGCTCCCAGACAACCACCTCACCGTCCTCGCTGGTTTTCTGGTCGATGTACCAGATCTCCAGCGCTTCCTGAGTCGGATCAGCAGTTGGGTTGCCCTCTGGGAAGTTCGCTGCATCCAGGTACTGGGCCAGGGTTTCGCGAACCGTCAGCTTGAACTTGAGCATGTCCTCGAAGGCCAGACACAACGCCGTTACGCGCCCGTTGACGTTGCCTGCGGCGAAAGTCGGCCGAGAGGCGGTGCCGTCGCTGCTCGAAGAGATACCCTCGATCTGCACCGGCCAGGCCGCGTACTCCTGTCCCTGCCAGATAATCGACTTGGCAGGCAGGTCTTCTTCCGAACCTTCGTAGGCCAGCAATTCCTCAGGCGTGTGCGGAATGGCGTGCCCATGGAAGCGCAGGTAATCCGCGCCATATTCGGTCCCATCAATTTCGAACAGGCGAATCTCGCCGCCGGGCTCCAGTTTCTGGATGTCCGTGATCAGTGCCATGGGCGGTTATCTCAGGGATGAAAGGTTTGCTGGAAGGTGGCGGTGATGGCGTAGACCTGGCCGCCGCGGTGCACTGGCTTGTAGCCGTTGCACTTGTAGAGGCCAAGCTCACCCAGGGGCGGCTCCCAGAGGAAGCCCTTCGCCCCCTTGTGGCGGTCGAGGAACGCCATGATGTCTTTGATGCGCGGCTTCAAGCCGGTAAAGGTCACGGGCCAGGATTGCGACCGATTGTTGAGGCCATCCTCTACCGACTGCTCATATCCATCGCCGAACTGCTTGGAGCGAACACGCTGGGCGATATCGCCTTCCGCGCCCTTCTCCGTCGCCCAGGTGAATCGTTCGATAGCCATCAGCGCCCCTTAATTGCTTTGTTGATGACGCCGCCCTGGCCCATGTCCTTGTTGCGCATCTGCTGGTACTTCTGCTCAACAAACGCGGCCAGTTCCTTGCCGAACAGATCATAGCCTGGAGCATCAGCCGAAGACGAGGCGTTGCCCTCGCCATCGATGTGCACCTCGACGTTGATCTGCGTTGAGCCAGATCCGCCGCCGGCAGCTATAACGCCAAGCTTCCCGCTGGATGTCCGGGTCAGTGGCATGATCGCCTCCTCCCCTGCCTCACCCATAACCCCTGTCTTGCCGTTGGCCATGCCAAACGCCGTGGGCTTGCTGACGATTGAGTTCGTGAAGGCGCCGCCATCGGCAAACAGCTGCACGCCGCCCGACCAAGCGCCGCCAGTGGCTTGCGGGAAGTAGGTGTTGGAGTAACCAGCCGCCGAGGCGCCGAGGTTCGACGACGCCGCGCCAGCGGAACCTGCCGCGAGACCATTACCACCTCCTGCAGCACTACCCCCGAAATAACTGGCCGCAGCTCCCACCAGACTGCCCAGCAAAGCGGAGCTGGCCTGACGAGTTGCTATGCGTGCCATGTCCGCCAAGATCGACTTGGTAAAGTCGGCAAAGGACAGCTTGCCGGTCATGGCAAAATTGACGATTGAGTCCTCCATGGAGCTGAAGGCGTTGCCGAACAAGCTCTTGGTCTGGCCGGCGATGTTGGCTGCCGAATCCAAGTAGTTGTCCCAGGCTGCTGTAGCCCCCTTCGTCCAATCACCCTGGGCGGCCTCCACATCCGCATAGTTCTGCCGGATTTGATCAGTCGCAGCCTTGTTCGCGTCTGCGAGCGCCTGCGACTTGCGCTTGAACTCTTCCTCCGACATGTTTCGGGAAGGGTCGGACTTCTGGTTGGCCAATTCCAGCGACTGCTGAGCGAACCGATCTTGCTGACTGTTCAGCTCAACGCTGAGCGCGTTCTGGCGATCGCCCTGCCCAACGCCGAGCACTGCGCGCTGGCCCGCGAGTTGCAAAGCCCGTTGCTGCTGCCCCAGCGCCTGCACGTACGTGCTGATCGCCCGCTCCTGCTTTGCCAGGCGCCCGGTTTCGTTGGTAGCGAGCACTTCAAGCTGGCTGTCGGCATCCTTCTGCGCCTTGACCATCCCTGCCCGCGCGTCAGCGATCTTCTGGTCCAGCTGAATGCTTTGCGCGGCCGACGTAATCTTCTTGCCCTTGGCTGCCTCCAGCGCCGCAATCTCAGCCTCATAGGCCGCCGTCGTCTGGTCGAGCTGATTGCCGATCAGCGCCTGGCGCCGCAGCAAATACTCTTCCTCCGACAGCAGGCCTGCCTTCTGCGCCGCTTCCAGTTCCTTCTGGTAGTTTTTGTAGGTGTCGGTGACCGCTGCTAGGTCGTTCTTGGCACTGTTGAAGCTGGTTAGGTCTACCTGGGTACCAGTTGCTTTCGGATCCTTAAACTTGTCGTTGATGTTGGCAATGTTTTTGTCGACCGTTGCCTGGGCAAGGCGAGGATCGTTCGGCGCTACCTTGCGGATGTCGTCGAGCTGTTGCTTATAGTCCTCAAGCTCCTTGGTCCGCTTCTGCTCATTGGTCAGCGACGACTTGGTCAATGCGTCGACCTTCGTCATTGCCGTGACAGCCGCGCCTTGAGCCTTGGCCTGATCACCCTCCCACTTGGCGATGTCGGCCTGGGCGGCTTTCTCGTCCTCCAGCATGTTCAGGCGGTTCTGCCGGAACTCGATCAGTGCATCCTTGGACTTTTGGTTCTGAAACAAACCGTCCATGTTCTGGGCTTCGAGCAGGTCCGACCTGGCATTCTCGATGTCCGAATTGATGTCACGCCGCCCGGCGTTTTTGAGACCGTCAGCTGCCTTGGCGACAGCGTTGTATGCGCGCTCCCAAAAGCTAAGGTTTTCCAGAATCTTCGGCGTACGCTCATTGATCGCATCGGCGTAAGACTCGGTGGCCAGCTTCACGGCTCCAGCGTGGTCGCCCTGCTCTTCCAGCGCGGCAATCTGCGAGTAAACCGAGGCAGTGAGGTAGTGGTACTGCTCGTTCAGCGCGGCGGAGGCCTTAACCGGGTCGCCGGACAGCTTCACGAACTCCGCGACCGTCTCGCTAACCGCCTTGCCGGTGGCTTCCTGCATTGATACTGCGGCATGGGTGATCTCAGTGAAGCTCTCGCCGACGATCTTGCCGTTCTCCGCCAGCATCGCCAGCACTGCGGCGGCCTGGCCGGTGGTGCCCACGGTTGCGCTGACCTGCCGCGCCATATCGCCCAGTTGCCCAGCGCTCACGCCGGCGTAGTTGCCAGTGAGGATCAGCGACTTGTTGTAACGGTCCTGTTCTTCGCCGCCCTTGTAGTAGGCGACTGCCAGTCCGCCCACGGCGGCGGTAGCCAGGGCCAGCGGCGCCAGAATGGCGAGAAGCCCAGCAGCCCCCGCACCTGCACCGGCGCCCAGTTGAGCCACGGCACGCATGCCACTGCCCCAGTCGCCCGACGACAGCGCGTTACCGAGCTGAACTACGTTTTCCTGCGCCTGGCGCGTGCCGAGCCGCAGCTTGTCGAAACCGGTGGTGGTCTTTTCGAGCTTTGCGTAATCCTTATCGATCTTGCCCAGGGCTTTGTTGTAGTCCTCCTGACTCAGCCGCCCTTCGTCCAGGTGTTTGCCCAGTTGCTCGACCTGGGTATCCAGCTTCGCCAGCGCAGCGCGGGCCGGGTCGATGGCACCCAGCAGGCTATTCAGGGCCTTTTGCTCGTCCATGGCGGACTTGGCCAGGGCGATCTGCTGCTTGTCCAGTTGAGCGGAGATCTTCGCCGCCTCGGCCTCGCCATAGGCGCCGGTCTTGGTCAGCTTGGCGAGAGCGTCACGCTGCTTTGCCAGGT
>Ga0213824_1000425_pt1 | contig 33140 bp, 35 predicted proteins | sample MC6MC0906MG_FD_179892 | JGI IMG/M metagenome (GOLD analysis project Ga0213824, IMG submission 179892) | Enriched soil aggregate microbial communities from Iowa State University, Ames, United States - MC6-MC0906-MG | ecosystem: Environmental > Terrestrial > Soil > Unclassified | place: USA: Iowa...
GGCCGGAAGATCCAGGCAGATCCCATTGCCGGCCGGAATGGAAACAGGAATCAGGAGCAGCGGCCGGAACGCCGCCCGGATAAAAACGCGGGAGGGCAGCAAGGAAGCAGCAAAGCCAGGAAACAGGATACAGAGGATGACATCAATCCTAAAATCGAAAGACTGCTCACTGCGGCAGGCGTTGTTGTAGCCATTCTCATTGTGATCGTACTGGTTATTGTGTTCTCTAAAGTGGGCGGATTATTCCGTTCCGGTTCTCCCAAGGAAACCGAACCAACTGCGGAGATTTCTACAGAAGAAACGTTAAGTGATAAAAAAGTAAAAATGACAAGCGTTGTGGGATTGGCTACGGATATTGCTGAGCAGAAGTTAAAAGATAACGGCGGTCTGTACATGAAGGTAAGTGATTATGTATTTGATGACACCGTAGACAAAGGTGATATTGTGTCTCAGGACCCGGCAGAGGGTACGGTAATTGATAAATATTCTGCTGTTTATGTAGTGGTCAGCAAGGGACCGGAGCATGAGACCATTGATTTAACAAAGCTAGACTTAGAGAAGATGGATGGCGTTGCTGCCAAAACAGCGCTGGAGGGCAATGGCCTGACAGTCAATGTGGAACAGAAGAACAGCGAAACCGTAGCGTCAGGATATGTAATCAGCTACAGTCCTGATAAGGCAAAAGAAGGAGAAACCGTAACTCTGGTATTAAGCAGCGGTCCGGTTCTTGCCAATCCGACCACTGTTCCGAACATTGTCGGCCAGACCCAGGAGATCGCTGTGGAGATGCTGGCTGATGCAGGGCTGGTTCAGGGGACGGTTACAGAAGCCGCCTCTGAGACGGTTCCCCGTGGCAGCGTTATCAGTCAGTCCTTAACTGAAAACAGCCAGGTAGAAGCTGGTACAGCCGTGGATTTTGTCCTCAGCAGCGGAACCGCCCAACAGTCTAAATACAAATATCTGGCTTCCATTGAAAAGTCTTATCCACTGCAAAATATTATCGGACCAGGCTCCGGCAGCACCCAGCTTACCTTAAAGATACAGCTGAGACAGTCGGTGAATGGAAGGGACGAAATCAGAGAACTTATGGGACCCGTTACCATGGCAGGCGACCAGTCGCTTCCCGTATCGTTTAAAAATATAGAAGGCGTTTACGGCATCTCCGGCGGGACAGTAGAAATCGTGAATGTGGAAACAGGTGATATAATTAATTCTTATTACGTCACGTTTATTCCGGTACCGCAATCGTAAGGAACACACCCTTCGGGTATCAGGAAAAAAGGAAAATATATGACAGGAAAAATTTTGAAAGGAATTGCAGGTTTTTACTATGTGCACGGTACGGACGAAAACATCTATGAATGTAAAGCAAAGGGTATTTTTCGCAATAAAAATGTGAAGCCTCTGGTTGGAGACGATGTGGAATTTTCTATTCTGGACAGTTTGGAAATGAAAGGAAACATCGATCAAATCCTCCCAAGGAAAAATACTCTGGTTCGACCTGCCGTAGCCAATGTGGATCAGGCGCTGGTGCTATTTGCCATCACCCATCCGGAACCCAACTTAAATCTGCTGGATCGTTTTCTGGTTATGATGGAAGTTCAGGAGGTTCCAGTAAAAATCTGTTTTAATAAAACTGATTTAACAAATAGAGAAGAAAAGCTGGCTCTTGGAGCAATCTATGAGGCAGCTGGCTATCCCGTATATTTTACCAGTACCTATGACGATCAGGGAATTGAGGAGATCAGAGATCTGGTGCGTGGGAAAACCACGGTTCTGGCAGGGCCTTCCGGAGTGGGAAAGTCCTCCTTAACCAACCTCCTCTATCCTCAGGCTGAGATGGAGACTGCCAATATCAGCGAGAAAATTCAGAGAGGAAAGCATACGACCAGGCATTCTGAGCTTTTTGGCATCGGACGTGATACGTACCTTATGGATACACCGGGATTTAGTTCCATGTACTTGGAAGACTTGGAGTGCGGTCAACTGAAGGATTATTTTCCGGAATTTGAATCCTATGAAGACGGGTGCCGGTTCCTGGGCTGTGTGCACATAGGAGAAAAAACCTGCGGCATAAAAGCTGCGGTAGAAGAAGGAAAAATAAACCGGGGCCGATATGAAAATTACCGGCTTTTATATCAGGATCTAAAAGAGAAAAGGAGATATTAATATGCTTAAACTTGCCCCTTCCATATTAGCGGCAGACTTTAAAAAACTTGGACAGCAGGTAGCTGAAGTGTCGGAGGCAGGAGCCCAGTACATTCATCTGGATGTGATGGATGGTGCATTTGTGCCCAGTATTTCATTTGGAATGCCGGTTATCGGAAGCCTGCGAAGCTGCTCTGACCGGGTATTCGATGTCCACATGATGGTTGAAGAACCTGGAAGATATATCAATGATATCAAAGAAGCGGGAGCTGATCTCATCTGTGTTCATGCGGAAGCCTGCACCCACTTAGACCGTACAATAAACCAGATCAAGGAAGCAGGGCTAAAAGCCGGAGTGGCCTTAAATCCGGCAACCTCCTTATCTGTCCTGGATTTCATTTTGCCGGAAGTAGACATGGTTTTAATCATGACGGTAAACCCAGGCTTTGGCGGACAAAAATTTATTCCGTATACACTGGATAAGGTCAGGGCCTTAAGGCGCATCTGTAAGGAGCGGAATTTAGAGACAGATATCCAGGTTGACGGTGGCGTTACCTGTGATAACGTGAGAGAACTGATTGAAGCAGGCGCCAATGTATTTGTGGCTGGTTCCGCTGTATTTAAAGGAAATGCGGCTGAGAATACAAAGGCATTCTTAAAAATATTTGAGGAATATGAAGGGTGAAAGAAGAAACTACAGGTTTGATTGTTACCGGGGGAATCATAGATTATGGATTTGCCGGCAGCTTCTTAGAAAACAGAACGTTTGATAAAATCATCGCAGTAGATGGGGGACTGGCAGCTCTTTCCAGACTTCAGTTAAAGCCGGATGCCATTGTTGGAGATTTTGATTCGGTAGCAGAAGATATCCTGGCAGAGTATAAAAACAGTTCAGACAATATTACCTGGGAAATACACAAACCGGAAAAGGATGAAACAGATACAGAGCTTGCCTTAAATACCGCCATAGGACTTGGCTGCTCGAAGCTGGTCCTGCTGGGGGCAACAGGAGGAAGGATGGATCATTTTATCGGCAATCTCCATCTTCTTTATGCCTGCCTAAAAAAGGGTGTGGAAGCTGCCATTGTTGATGAAAAGAACTGGATCACAGTGATTGATAAAGGGAGAACGTTTCTGGCTGAAACATTATGGGGAAAGTATATCTCCTTTCTTCCCCTGTGCGGGGAAGTGAAGAAAATCACACTGACCGGTTTCAAGTATCCTCTTTATGAAAAGGACATTGACTTAGGAACCAGCTTATGCATCAGCAATGAGCTGACTGGTGAAGTGGGCACAATCGAATTTGCTTCCGGTACCTTAATCTGTATCCAATCCCATGACTAGACTGGCATGGCTTAATATATCGAAACTGGATATTTATATCACTCCACTTGCGTGCTAAGATAAAGAACAACAAGAGCAGCAAGGGAGGAATTACCAATGAGTAAAACAGACAACAGGATTTATAAAACCGCACTGACAGGACTGTTTGCCGCTATGTCCTACGTAGTATTTACATTCCTGCAATTTAAGATCACACTCCCGGGAGGGGATGCCACTTCCATTCACTTAGGAAATGCGGTCTGTGTTTTGGGAGCACTTTTATTAGGCGGGCTGTACGGCGGATTAGGCGGCGCGATCGGTATGACCATAGGAGACCTTTTTGATCCGGTTTATGTGGTATATGCGCCAAAGACATTTGTATTAAAATTGTGCATCGGTCTTATTACAGGATTTCTGGCCCATAGAATCGGTAAGATCAATGAATCCTCTGACAAAAAGCATATTCTGACCTGGACCATCACGGCAGTTGCAGGGGGACTATTGTTCAATGTAATTTTTGATCCGCTGGTCGGTTATTATTACAAGCTTCTGATTCTGGGGAAACCGGCGGCAGAGCTTACACTGGCGTGGAACGTTGCAGCCACTTCGATTAATGCAATCACCTCCGCCATTGTTTCCGTCATCATTTACATGCCTCTTAGAAATTCATTGATTAAGTCGGGTTTATTTACAAAAATTTGTTAGGAGCTCTTATGACATCAGAAAAACATCAGAAAAAAATTGCTGTTATTCATGATCTGTCGGGATATGGCCGCTGTTCCTTAACAGTGGCTCTTCCTATTCTTTCAGCCTTAAAGGTACAGTGTTGTCCGGTTCCCACATCCATTTTATCCAGCCATACCGGATTTCCCACCTACTTTTTTGACGATTATACAGAGAAAATGCCCTTATATATTGAACAGTGGAAGAAACTGGATTTATCCTTTGACGGGATTTACAGCGGGTTTTTAGGTTCCGAGGAACAGATTGGAATTGTCATTGACATGATTAAGGAGTTTAGAACACCGGAAACAACGGTTTTGGTAGATCCTATTATGGGAGATCACGGCAAGGCTTATCAGACCTATACGGAACGGATGTGCAGCCGTATGAAGGAACTGGTGGGCTTTGGTGACATTGTGACCCCAAATCTGACAGAGGCCTGTATCTTAACCGGCAGAAAATACCGTTCGTCAGGCTGGAAGCGTTCAGAGCTTCTTTCCATGGCCGCAGAGATATGGGATATGGGACCGGATTCCGTGGTGATCACGGGAGTAAGGGAAGGCAACTATGTGACCAATGTAGTGGCAGAGAAGAACCGGGAGCCCCATTTTTTGCGCTCTCTTCATGTGGGAAGTGAACGTCCGGGGACCGGAGATGTGTTTTCCAGCATCCTCGCAGCCCAGACCGTGAAAGGGATTCCATTAACAGAATCAGTGAAAAAAGCGGCCGGTTTTGTAAAGGCCAGTATTATAAAATCCGATGAGCTGCATGTCCCGATTAAAAACGGAGTGTGCTTTGAAGAAATCCTTTCTATGCTGATTCGGTGATAAGAATGAGGCGAAGGATGGGGAATTTTAGGAAAGGGGCTTTTCTTTGCCCTTTTTTTGTAGTATAATCAACGGCAGACTATCATGCGGGACAACTTTCGCAGAAAATATTGAGGAAAAACCAGGAGGAACACCATGTTAGATTTAAAGTTTGTAAGAGAAAATCCTGAAATTGTAAAGGAAAACATTAAAAATAAATTCCAGGATAGCAAGCTGCCATTAGTTGACGAAGTCATTGAACTTGATGAGCAGAACCGTACAGCGAAGCAGGAAGGGGATGCTTTAAGAGCTGAACGTAACAAACTTTCCAAACAGATCGGCGCCTTGATGGGACAGGGAAAAAAGGAAGAAGCAGAGGAAATGAAGAAGAACGTGACCAATGCTTCTGATCATCTGGCTCAGTTGGAAGAAAAGGAACGTGATCTGGAAGAAAGAATCAAAAAGATCATGATGACCATTCCGAATATCATTGATCCCAGCGTACCCATCGGTAAGGATGACAGTGAGAACGTAGAGGTAGAGCGTTACGGCGAGCCGGTTGTTCCTGAATTTGAAATTCCCTATCACACGGACATCATGGAAAGCTTTGACGGCATTGACCTTGACAGCGCAAGAAAAGTGGCCGGCAATGGCTTTTATTACCTGATGGGCGATATTGCAAGGCTTCATTCTTCCGTACTTTCCTATGCAAGGGATTTCATGATCAACCGTGGCTTTACCTATTGCATTCCGCCTTTCATGATCCGCAGTGAAGTGGTTACCGGTGTTATGAGCTTTGCTGAAATGGATGCCATGATGTATAAGATTGAAGGAGAGGATTTATATCTGATCGGTACCAGCGAGCATTCCATGATTGGAAAATTCATTGATACCATTCTTCCGGAAGAAAAGCTTCCTCAGACCTTAACCAGTTATTCTCCTTGTTTCCGTAAGGAGAAAGGCGCTCATGGTTTGGAAGAACGTGGAGTGTACCGGATCCATCAGTTTGAAAAGCAGGAGATGATCGTTGTCTGCAAGCCAGAAGAAAGTATGGATTGGTATGATAAATTATGGCAGAATACGGTTGACTTATTCCGTTCCCTGGATATCCCGGTAAGAACTCTGGAATGCTGTTCCGGAGATTTGGCGGATTTAAAGGTAAAATCAGTGGATGTGGAGGCTTGGTCCCCAAGACAGAAAAAGTATTTTGAGGTAGGAAGCTGCTCTAATTTAGGTGATGCTCAGGCAAGAAGACTTAAAATTCGTGTTTCTGGAGACGATGGTAGAAAGTATTTTGCCCATACGTTAAATAACACCGTAGCTGCTCCTCCAAGAATGCTGATCGCTTTCCTGGAAAACAACTTACAGGCGGATGGAACCGTGAGGATTCCTGAGGCGTTACAGCCCTATATGGGAGGCACGAAAGCACTTATGCCTAAAAAATAAGAATCATAATAAGGTCCGGCTTTTTCTGAAAGGCCGGACCTTTTAACTTTTCCCACACAAGATATACGGTTGCAGTTGACAAGTGGGATCATAGGTATGGTATGATGGATATTACTAAGACAGGTGCGTAACCGGTAATAGGGAAAACGCAGCTGGCACGAAAAATGAAAAGGAGTGACGGCGGTATGATTACATTTAACCATTTTAATTTTAATGTACTTGATCTGGAAAAGAGCTTAACCTTCTATAAGGATGCACTGGGCCTTAACCCTGTGCGTGAAAAAACAGCGTCAGACGGTTCCTTTAAACTGATATATTTAGGTGATGGAAAAAGTGATTTTACTCTGGAACTGACTTACTTAACCGAACGAAAAGAGCCTTATAACCTGGGAGAATGTGAATTTCATCTGGCATTTAAAACGGATGAATATGAAAGCTTCTATAAGAAACATAAAGAAATGGGCGTTATCTGCTATGAAAACCCTGCCATGGGCATTTATTTCATCAGTGATCCTGACGGCTATTGGATCGAAATTGTTCCCGCCAGATAAGGAGAAGCCGTGTATATTGAAGTAAATGGAGTCACGTTATACTATAAGGTATCAGGAAGCGGCCCGGCTATTCTTCTTGTCCATGGGAATGGAGAGGATCACAGTATTTTTAATGAGACAGCGGAGCTTTTAAGTGAAGATTATACTGTATACGCCCTGGATTCCAGAGGTCATGGAAAAAGTTCCAGAGTGAAAATGCTGGGATATGAGGTGATGGCGGAAGACGTGGCAGAATTTGTCAGGAAGCTGAAACTTGAAAAACCCTGTTACTGCGGATTCAGTGACGGCGGAATCATTGGGATTCTGGCCGCCGTCCGTTATCCAGAGGTTTTTTCAAAGATGGTGTTTTGCGGTGCCAATGCTTATCCTCAGGGTTTAAAATGGCATTGGCTTAAATTCTTCGCTTTGCAGGAAGCCATAAACCACGATCCAAAACTTTTGATGATACTCCGAGAACCTCATATAACGGTCAAAGAGCTGGAGAGCATTCCGGTTCCGGTCCTTATTTTGGCTGGAGAACGAGATATGGTCCGTGAATCCCACACCCGTTATCTTGCCTCAAAAATCAAAGGCAGCTGTCTAAAAATCCTTCCCGGAGAAGGGCATGGCAGTTATATCGTACACAGCAGGAAACTTTATTATTTTATGAAGAAGTTTCTTGAAAGACCGATTCCCATAGAAAAATATATTTAAAATAAAACAGGGGTGTAAAGAAAAAACACTTGACACCATATAAAAAATATTGTATGATATCCCAGGTGATGATATGGAGAGGATTGCAAGACAGGGCTTGTTATATGATTTCTACGGCGCTCTTTTAACAGAGCATCAAAGGCATATCTACGAAGATGTGGTTTTTTACGACCTTTCTTTAAGTGAGATTGCAGAAGAACAGGGAATCAGCCGTCAAGGTGTCCATGACCTCATTAAACGGTGTAATAAGATTCTGGAAGATTATGAAGAAAAACTTCATTTGGTAAAAAAGTTTGAGCAGACAAAAAAACTGGCCAGAGAAATCCAGAGTCTGACAAAGGAGTTTGCCGGCAGTTCAGATATGAATCTGATCCATCGCATTGAGGAGATATCGGGCGAAATCATCGAGCTGGAAGCTCATTAGGAGGGCGTTAGATGGCTTTTGAGAGCTTATCCGATAAATTACAGAATGTATTTAAGAATTTAAGAGGCAAAGGACGCTTGTCCGAAGCCGATGTGAAAACAGCCCTTAAAGAAGTGAAGATGGCTTTACTGGAAGCCGATGTAAGTTTTAAGGTTGTTAAACAGTTTATAAGTGCTGTACAGGAGCGGGCAATCGGACAGGATGTCCAGAACAGTCTGACTCCCGGACAGATGGTAATAAAGATTGTAAATGAAGAGCTGGTAAAGCTGATGGGATCGGAAACAACTGAGATTTCGTTAAAGCCTGCCAGCGATATGACCATCATCATGATGGCCGGTCTTCAAGGTGCCGGTAAAACGACAACCACTGCCAAGATTGCCGGTAAGCTTAAGGCAAAGGGCAGGAAGCCGCTTCTCGTTGCCTGTGACGTTTATCGTCCTGCTGCTATCAAGCAGCTGCAGATCAATGGGGAAAAGCAGGGCGTTCCCGTTTTCTCCATGGGAGAAAATCATAAACCGGCAGATATTGCAAAAGCCGCTGTTGCTTATGCGGCAAAGAATGACCAGAATGTGATCATTTTGGATACGGCGGGCCGTCTTCACATTGATGAAGACATGATGAGCGAGCTGATCGAAATTAAAGATGCGGTAGATGTTCATCAGACAATACTGGTAGTCGATGCCATGACAGGACAAGATGCGGTAAATGTAGCAGGAATGTTCAACGACAAAATCGGCATTGACGGCGTTATCATTACCAAGCTGGACGGTGATACCAGGGGCGGAGCCGCCCTCTCAATCCGTGCAGTAACTGGAAAACCGGTTCTTTATGTAGGTATGGGAGAAAAGCTTACCGATTTGGAACAGTTTTATCCGGACCGTATGGCTTCCAGAATCCTTGGTATGGGCGATATCCTTTCCCTTATTGAAAAGGCCGAAAGCCAGGTTGACGAAGAGAAAGCAAAAGAGTTGTCCCAAAAGCTCCGCAAGGCGGAATTTGATTACAATGACTTTTTAGACCAAATGAACCAGGTAAAGAAAATGGGCGGCATGGCAAGCATATTAAGCATGATGCCAGGCATGGGCCAGATGAAGGACATGGACTTTGATGAAAAAGCCATGGACCGGGTAGAAGCGATCATCCTTTCCATGAGCAACAAAGAACGATTGAATCCTGAGCTTATGAAAAATGCTTCCAGAAAGCAGCGTGTAGCAAAGGGTGCGGGCGTGGATATCACCGAAGTAAACCGCATAGTCAAGCAGTTTGATCAGATGAAGAAGATGATGAAGCAGCTTCCCGGCATGATGGGCGGCGGTAAGCGTCATGGCGGTTTGTTCGGCAAGATGAAGTTACCGTTTTAATTACTCTTTTAGTTAGCAAAGCAGATTTTCTGCGTTCGCTATAAATTAGTTTTAGAATCCAAGATTTAAGGAGGTGAATTTCAAAATGGCAGTAAAAATGAGATTAAAAAGAATGGGTCAGAAAAAGGCTCCTTTCTATAGAATTGTAGTTGCAGATTCCAGATCTCCAAGAGATGGCAGATTCATCGAAGAGGTTGGTTACTATGATCCTACCACAGAACCAAGCGTAATCAAGTTTAACGAAGAGAACGCAAAGAAGTGGTTAACTGCAGGTGCTCAGCCAACCGAAGTTGTAAGCAAGCTTTTAAAGATCGCCGGTATCCAGTAGTGAGAGGTGAAGCATATGAAGGAATTAGTAGAAGTAATTGCAAGAGCACTGGTTGATAACCCGGATCAGGTTGTTGTTACTGAAACCGTAAAGGACGATGAGATAATCCTTGAACTTACGGTTGCACCTTCTGACATGGGTAAGGTAATTGGCAAGCAGGGCAGGATTGCAAAAGCTATCCGTTCTGTTGTAAAAGCAGCAGCTTCCAAAGAAGACAAAAAGGTTACTGTAGAAATCCAGTAATCGTAAAAGACCGCCGGCCTGTCGGGACGACGGTCCTTTTGGTATCATTTTCTTTGTGCAAATGCTTAAGAACAAGCCGGATAGTGATATCCGGTTTCTTTGACATGGTTCAATGAGCAAAGCGAATCGGATTCCCTTTGCATAATATGGAGAGACAGATGGATAATTTGTTAAGAGTTGGCGTAATTTCATCCACCCACGGGGTGAGAGGAGAAGTAAAGGTTTATCCAACCACAGATGACGTAAATCGTTTTAAAAGTTTAAAGAATGTAATTCTGGATAACGGTCGTGAGCATATGGATCTGGAAATCCAGGGAGTAAAGTTTTTTAAGAATATGGTAATTCTTAAGTTCAAAGGATTTGATTCTATTGATGATATTGAAAAATATAAAGGAAAAGATCTGCTCATAACCAGGGACCAGGCTGTAGAACTTGGACCGGATGAAAATTTCATCGTTGATTTAATTGGACTTCGTGTAATCACTGATAATGGAGAAGAGTTTGGAACCCTGACCGATGTGATTAAGACCGGAGCCAATGATGTCTATGAAGTAAAGACGGCAGAAGGGAAGGAAGTCCTGTTTCCGGCAATCAAGGAATGCGTATTAAATGTGGATTTAACAGAAGGAATTGTTACGGTTCACATCATGGACGGGCTTCTGGATTAAAATAGAGGAGTGGAAATAGACAATGAATTATCACATATTAACCCTTTTTCCTGAGATGGTCCTAAACGGCCTCCACACCAGTATTATCGGGAGAGCGGCGGAAAAGGGCCTGCTCTCTATAGAAGCCATTGATATCCGGGAATATTCAACGGACAAGCATCGCCATGTGGATGATTATCCTTATGGGGGCGGAGCCGGAATGGTCATGCAGCCTATGCCTATCTGTGAAGCCTATGATGATTTGTGTGGGAAAATCGGGAAAAAACCAAGGGTAATCTATATGACTCCCCAAGGGAGGGTTTTTAACCAGAAAATTGCGGAGGAACTGGCACAGGAAGAAGATCTCGTTTTCCTATGCGGTCATTATGAAGGAATTGATGAGAGAGCTTTGGAACTGATTGCCACGGATTATCTTTCTATCGGTGACTATGTGCTGACAGGAGGCGAGCTTCCTGCCATGGTCATGATTGACTGCATCTCCCGGCTGATCCCAGGGGTCTTAAATAACGATACCTCTGCAGAATTTGAATCCTTCCACGACAATCTGCTGGAATACCCTCAGTATACCAGGCCGGAAGAGTACAGGGGACTTAGGGTTCCTGATATCCTTTTATCCGGTCATCATAAAAATATCGAAACTTGGCGAAGGGAACAATCCATTAAACGGACCCTGGAACGCAGGCCGGATCTTTTGGCGGATGCCAGCCTGTCTAAAAAAGAAGCAGAATATTTAAAAAAGCTTGAAAATGAGTAAGTAAAGGACTTGCAATCCAAGTTTCTTTATGATAAAATGTAAAACGTTGTGATGAAAAGGCGATGGTCCTCTGTTACGGATTTTAAAATGAAGTATTAAGAACATCAAATAATATCAAGGAGGTTCACACAATGAACGAAATTATTAAGAATATTGAAGCAGCACAGTTAAAGCAGGAAGTTCCTCAGTTCAACGTTGGCGATACCGTTAAGGTATACAACAAGATCAAAGAGGGTGCCCGCGAAAGAATCCAGATTTTTGAAGGAACCGTTATTAAAAGACAGAACGGCGGCGCTAGAGAAACATTTACCGTAAGAAAGAATTCTAACGGCATTGGCGTTGAGAAGACTTGGCCATTACATTCCCCTTCTGTAGACAACATTGAAGTTGTTAGAAGAGGTAAAGTAAGAAGAGCAAAACTTTACTACTTAAGAGACAGAGTAGGTAAAGCTGCTAAGGTTAAAGAATCAGTTAAATAATTCCGGATCAGGTGAGGGGGACAATGCAAATTGTCCCTTTCTTGACATAAGTCACTTAATGAAGGTAAGCGAAGCGAACTTCCTTATAATAGATGGGGGGTTTCACACATGGATTTTTATCGCAGTGAAGATAATAATAAGCTCCGGCAAATAGTCAATTGGATTGTCGATATTGTAGTAGTGATTGCCTTAGCATGGTTTCTGGTCTATGCTTATGGAACACAGATTGTGATTGCAGGGCATTCCATGCTTCCTCTTCTCGCTTCGGATGATGTGGTTTTGATGGACCGGCTGGCTTATGATTTTGGAAACCCGGATCGGTTTGATGTGGTGGTATTTCAAAGAGAAGATCAGAAAATGAATGTAAAAAGAGTCATCGGCCTGCCAGGGGAAACTGTGCAGATAAAAAACGATGAAATCTTGATTGACGGCGAAAAGCTAAAAGAACCGTCCGGTCCTGGCCGGATCTCCCTTGCCGGACTTGCGGAAAAGCCGGTCAAGCTTGGGAGTGATGAATATTTTCTGCTGGGTGATAACAGAGACAGCAGCGAGGACAGTCGTTTTGCCAATATCGGAAATGTAAGCAGAGGCCAGATTCAGGGAAAGGTTTGGTTCCGGATGATGCCTTTTATAAAAATGGAACTAATTCGTTCAAAGTAGAGGAATGTTATGAATATACAATGGTATCCAGGTCATATGACCAAAGCCAAAAGGGCTATGAAGGAAGATATCAAATTAATTGATTTGATAATAGAACTGGTGGACGCGAGAGTGCCCTTAAGCAGCCGGAATCCTGATATTGATGAATTAGGAGCCGGAAAGGCACGTATCGTTCTGCTTAATAAATCCGATCTTGCGGATGAACGCTGCAACAGTGCCTGGGAGACTTATTTTGTGGCTCAGGGCTGCCACGTTGTTAAGGTAAATTCCAAGAGCGGTGCAGGGTTAAAGCAGATTAACGGTGTTGTTCAGGAAGCTTGCAAAGAGAAAATAGAACGTGACCGCAGAAGAGGAATTTTAAACCGCCCGGTGAGAGCCATGGTGGTAGGTATTCCCAATGTAGGAAAATCCACCTTTATCAACTCCTTTGCAGGAAAAGCATGTACAAAAACAGGAAATAGACCAGGAGTGACAAAAGGGAATCAATGGATCAGGCTTAATAAGAGCTTAGAGCTTCTTGATACCCCCGGTATTTTATGGCCGAAATTTGAGGATCAGCAGGTGGGAATCCGTCTTGCCCTCATTGGTTCCGTCAATGATGAGATACTGAATAAGGATGAACTGGCAATGGAGCTCATCCGTTTCCTGAATGAAAAATATCCCAGAGTTCTTTCTGAAAAATATGGAATAGAAACCGAAGATGCCCTTGAGGCATTAATGCAGGTGGCAAAGGCTAAGGCCTGTCTTGCAAAAGGCGGAGAACTGGACCTGGTAAAGGCTTCGAATCTATTAATTGATGATTTCAGAAGCGGAAAGCTTGGTCGGATGACTCTGGAACTTCCTGCGCAATAACAAGAATTAAATGATAGGGTTTTGCTTTTTGGAAAAAGAGCAAGGCCCTGTTTTTCAATCATAAAATGGGAGCTTAATGAAATGAGAAAATTAACAGAAGAAAAGCTTCAGGCGGAACAGGAGCGTCTGGAGAAGATGAAAGAGTTTGAACGTCAGTATGAGGATCATATCCTGGTCTGTGGAATCGATGAGGCCGGACGCGGCCCTCTGGCCGGGCCGGTGGTAGCCGGTGCGGTAATCCTGCCCAGGGCTTGCGAAATCCTTTTTTTAAATGATTCAAAAAAGCTGTCAGAGAAACGGCGGGAAGCCCTTTTTGAAGAAATCCAGGAAAAAGCCTCCGCATTTGCAGTGGGAGTGGTTGGAGCAGACAGGATCGATGAAATAAATATCCTGCAGGCTACCTATGAAGCGATGAGGCTTGCCATAAGCGAATTGGGAGCAGAACCGGAAGTCCTTTTAAATGATGCGGTTACAATCCCGGGAATTACCCTTTCCCAGGTTCCTATCGTCAAGGGAGATGCAAAGAGTGTTTCAATTGCCGCTGCAAGCATTATGGCAAAAGTGACCAGGGATCATATGATGGAGGAATATGACAAATTGTTTCCGGAATATGGTTTTGCAAAGCATAAGGGGTATGGAACGGCAGCTCATATTAACGCCCTAAAGGAGTTTGGCCCCTGTTCCATTCACAGACGCAGCTTTATTAAGAACTTTGTGGGAGGTTGTCTTTGAGGAACAATCGGGAGATTGGAAGCGAATTTGAAGATACGGCCGCAGCATATCTGGAAAGTAAAGGATATGTTATATTAGAACGGAATTTTGGAGACCGTAAGGGAGAAATTGATATCATCGCAAAGGATGGAAGGGAACTCGTCTTTATAGAGGTAAAGTACCGGCGGAACTTAGAAAAAGGAGATCCGGCGGAAGCTGTCCATTTTTCGAAGCAGAAGAAAATCAGGGATGCTGCCAGGAGATATTTGTACCGGTGCCATTTGGGAGAAGACATTCCCTGCCGGTTTGATGTGGTGGCAATTCTTGGACAGGAAATCCGGCTGATTAAAGACGCATTTTAAACAAAGGTGTGATTAAAAATATGTGGAAGCGTAAAACAAGTGATATAGGAATGGATTATAAGACAGTGGAACAGGTACCTTATTTGTCCTTTCCTATTTTAGAAAAAACAGGGTTGGTGAAGCAGGGATTTTCAACAAAACTGGGAGGCGTCAGCCAGGGAAAGTATGCTACTATGAATTTTACATTTACCCGGGGTGATAATCGGCTGCATGTAATGGAAAACTACCGCAGGATGGGAAAGGCCCTGGGGGTTGATACAGAGCGGATGGTTTTGTCCTATCAGACCCATACCACGAATGTTAAGCTGGTAACGAAAGAGGATGCGGGGAAAGGGATTGTAAAGGAACGGGATTATGAAGATGTGGATGGATTGATCACCAATATTCCTGGAATTACCCTGGTCACCTTTTATGCAGATTGCGTGCCCCTTTATTTTCTGGATCCAATCCATCAGGCCATCGGTCTCAGCCATTCCGGCTGGAGGGGAACTGTAAAGCGCATGGGAGAAGTTACGATTAAAAAAATGGAAGAAGCCTTTGAAACAAAGGCAGAGGATGTAATCGCCTGCATCGGTCCCAGCATTTGCAAGGAATGTTACGAGGTAGGAAGCGAAGTAGCCCAGGAGTTTATGAAAAGGTTTGATAAGAAGCATTGGGGCGATATATTAACTGAAAAAAAAGATGGTAAATATATGCTTGATCTTTGGCGGGCGAATGAAATTGTGCTGCTGGAAGCAGGGATAAAGCAGGAGAACATCCAGATTACGGATATCTGTACCCATTGTAATTCAGATCTCTTATTTTCTCATCGAACGACCGGCAATGAGAGAGGGAATCTGGCGGCATTTTTAGGGCTTGCTGAGAAAAACAACGGTTAATCATACGCTTGATTCTTTATCATTTATAAGTTCAAAAAAAGTGAGATGCTGCAAAAGAGCAGCATCTCACTTTTTTGTTAAAACGAAGAGGAACCCTACACCCTCCTGCGTTTGTAGGAGTAAGGTATATCTTATGCCCGATATTTTTTTAACAAATTCTGAATCTTTTCTGTAGAAGAAAGGGCAGTACTAATGGGCACATCATGATTTAAGGAATTCACAATTGCCGCAATGTATTTACTGATGTCTGCCTCCACATACCATTCCCTTTCCAGCAATTCCTTGGGACGGTAATTTAAATTTGTTGTAACGACACAGTCAATGTAGCCCCGGCTGTAATATTCGTCAAATTTAGCAAGTCCGTTGGTGAACAGACCAAACGTACAGCAAACGATTACTTTATCTGCTTTCCGCTCTTTTAATTCCTTTGCCGTATCCAGCATGCTTTCCCCGGAGGAGATCATATCGTCTACGATCAGCACTGTCTTGCCTTCTACGGAGGCACCTAAGAATTCATGGGCAACAATGGGGTTTCGTCCATCAACCACTTTGGAGTAATCACGTCTTTTATAAAACATACCCATGTCCACGCTTAAGTTGTTTGCCAGGTATACGGCACGGTCCATGGCACCCTCATCCGGGCTGATTACCATCAAATGTTCTTTGTCAATCTTTAAATCCGGACACTTCCTCAATACTGCCTTGACAAACTGGTAAGTAGGCATGAAATTATCAAATCCGTTTAACGGGATGGCATTCTGGACCCTGGGATCGTGGGCGTCAAAGGTAATGATGTTGCTTACTCCCATATGAACCAGCTCTTCCAAAGCCATGGCACAGTCTAAAGATTCCCTTTTGGTTCTCTTATGCTGGCGGCTTTCATATAAAAACGGCATTATAACACTAACTCTGTGAGCCGTTGCGCTGCATGCACCGATGATCCTTTTTAAATCCTGAAAATGATCATCAGGAGACATATGGTTGGTATAACCATTGACCGTATAGGTTAAGCTGTTATTGGTGACGTCTGCCATCACAAATACGTCCGTGCCCCGGACAGATTCCCTGATAATGCCTTTTGCTTCTCCGCTTCCAAAACGCGGGCATTCGCATTTAAGAAGATAAGAGTCCACATCATATCCGCGATAGTGAAGATCGGCTTTTCGGCGTATAAGCTCCTGGATATCATTTCTGCGGAAACCTACGATGTGGTCGTTTACTTTCCCGGCCAGTTCCCGGCAGCTTTCCAGTGCTGCAATCTTTAAGGAAGCAACAGGTAGCTGGTCGTTAAATACATAATCATTTGCCATGACAAAGATTCCTCCATAATAAATCAACAGCCAGTCGTAAGACTGCCTGCTTTTAATCTTACACCCTTTTATACCATTGATTGACAGAATGCGTCAATAGCCTTGGCAGTATTTCCAGGAAAAAAACAAAAAAGGCTTCCTTTACAAAGAGTAACAATCTTGTTATGATATATTGGAAGCTACAGAAAGGTAAAATTATAATGAGCAAAAGAGGACATATCATAAAAGAAGTTGATCCCGGCTCCATTGCGGATCAGCTGGAACTTGAGCCAGGGGATACAGTCCTGTCCATAGATGGCCATGAACTGGAAGACATTTTTGATTATGAGTATTATATTAACAGCGAGTCCATTCTAATGGCTGTGAAAAAGATGAATGGGGAAGAATGGGAACTGGAAATAGAAAATCAATACGAGGATCTGGGGATCACCTTTGAAAATGGGCTGATGAGCGAGTACAGATCCTGCCGGAATAAATGCATTTTCTGCTTTATTGACCAGATGCCTCCTGGAATGAGAGAAACCCTGTACTTTAAGGATGACGATTCCAGGCTTTCCTTTTTACAGGGAAACTACGTGACGCTGACCAACATGAGCGATCATGATATTGACCGTATCATTAAGTTTAAGCTGGCACCGATCAACATTTCCGTCCATACCACCAATCCCGCCTTAAGGTGTGAGATGCTACACAACCGGTTTGCAGGCGAAGCTCTGGATAAGATTCAGAGGCTGTATGAGGCTGAGATCCCCATGAATGGACAGATCGTGCTGTGCAAGGGCGTCAATGACGGAAAGGAACTGGAGAGGACCATAGAGGATTTATCAAAATACCTTCCATATATGGAGAGCGTTTCAGCAGTTCCTGTTGGAATGTCAAAATACCGGGAAGGTTTATATCCCTTACAGCCGTTTACGGCCGAGGATGCAAAAGAGATCGTGGAAATCATCGGGCGATGGCAGAAAAAGCTTTATAAAACCCACGGAAACCATTTCATTCATGCCAGCGACGAGCTTTATATCCTGGCGGGGCTGCCCTTTCCGGAAGAGAACAATTACGACGGATATATTCAGCTGGAAAACGGCGTAGGCATGCTGCGGCTTTTGGAAGAAGAGATTGTGGCCGCTTTAGAAAGCATGAAGGATGACCACAAGTCTGAAGAGATCTCAATCGCAACAGGAACACTCGCTGCTCCTTATATTGTGAGACATTCAAAAATGGTACAGGAAAAATTCCCCGGGCGTGTCATTCACGTTTATCCGATTACCAATGTCTTTTTCGGCGAGCAAATCACAGTGGCAGGCTTAATTACCGGCCAGGATTTAATCGGCCAGCTTAAAGGACAGGCACTGGGCAGGCGGTTATTGCTTCCGGAATGCATGTTCCGAAGCGGAGAAGAGGTATTTCTTGATGACCTGACCCGTCAAGATGTACAAAATGCTTTACAAGTACAGGTAGATATTGTAAAATCAAGCGGTCAGGATTTTGTACAGGCAGTACTTGAGCCGGTAGAAGAGAGTGAAGCTTCTTATGAAGCATATGAACTAAATAGCCTTGCGGGCATACCCTTAAGCTCAAAAGGCATGGACGAATAGAGAAGTACCCTGCGGGTATACCTTTTTGTCCGGAAAGCATGGACGACAAGAAGAAAGGAAATAACATATGAGTAAACCAATAGTTGCCATCGTAGGCCGCCCCAATGTGGGAAAGTCTACGTTGTTTAATGTTTTAGCCGGTGATACCATTTCAATTGTAAAGGACACACCAGGCGTTACCAGGGACCGGATCTATGCAGACTGTACCTGGCTGGATATGAATTTTACCCTGATTGATACAGGAGGGATTGAACCGGACAGCAGCGACGTTATCCTGTCCCAGATGAGGGAGCAGGCGGAGATTGCCATTGCCACCGCAGATGTTATCATCTTTATCGTGGATGTTCGTCAGGGACTTGTGGACTCGGATTCCAAGGTCGCTGACATGCTTCGGAAATCCAAAAAGCCCATCGTCCTTGCTGTCAACAAGGTGGACAGCTTCCAGAAGTTTGGGAATGATGTATATGAGTTCTATAACCTGGGAATCGGGGATCCGGTCCCTGTTTCTGCTGCTTCCAGACTGGGTCTTGGAGAACTTCTTGATGAGGTTGCAAAGCATTTCGGTTCCTTTGATACGGATGAAGAAGAGGATGACAGGCCAAGAATAGCAATTGTAGGAAAGCCAAACGTAGGAAAATCTTCTATTATAAATCAGCTCTTAGGAGAAAACCGGGTCATTGTTTCCAATATTGCAGGCACTACCAGGGATGCGGTGGACACGGAGATCGTTCATAATGGCACGGAGTATGTGTTCATTGATACGGCAGGTTTAAGACGGAAGAGTAAGATTAAAGAGGAGCTGGAGCGCTACAGCATCATCCGTACCGTTACGGCAGTTGAACGGGCCGATGTGGTGGTAGTGGTCATTGACGCAGAAGAAGGCGTAACCGAACAGGACGCTAAAATTGCGGGTATTGCCCATGAACGTGGAAAGGGCATTGTTGTTGCAGTCAACAAATGGGATGCCATTGAAAAGAATGATAAGACCATCTATGAATATACAAATAAGATTAAGAATACTCTGTCCTTTATGCCTTATGCAGAGTACGTATTTATTTCTGCAAAAACCGGACAAAGGATGAATAAGCTGTTCGAGGTGATTGACATGGTACGGGAGAACCAGACCCTTCGGGTAGCTACCGGAGTTTTAAATGAAATTATGACAGAAGCCGTAGCGCTTCAGCAGCCTCCGTCTGATAAGGGCAAACGATTAAGACTCTATTATATCACTCAGGTTGCCGTAAAGCCTCCGACGTTTGTAATCTTTGTAAATGACAAGGAATTGACTCACTTTTCTTATACTAGATACCTGGAAAATAGGATCCGGGATGCATTCGGTTTCAAAGGAACCTCTCTAAAGTTTATATATAGAGAAAGGAGCGGAAAGGAGCAATAGTATGGAACGAATCATCTGTCTTTTTGCTGGTTATTTATTTGGACTCTTACAGTCCGGTTATTTTTACGGTAAGGCTCATAAAATTGACATCCGCAATTACGGAAGCGGTAATTCAGGCACGACCAACGCCTTAAGGGTTATGGGGGCAAAGGCTGGAGCAGTGGTCTTTTTAGGCGATTTCTTAAAGTCATTGCTTCCTTGCCTGATGATCCGGGTTCTGTTCCGGTCCCAGCCGGAGATGGTTTATCTTCTGATATTGTATACGGGCTTTGGCGTTATCCTGGGCCATAATTACCCGTTCTATCTTAATTTCAAAGGCGGCAAGGGCATTGCTGCCACGGCCGGGCTGATCGTAGCTACTGATTTAAGAATGATGCTTTTATGTCTGGTGGCATTTGTTTTGATCGTTGCTGTTACAAGATATGTATCTTTGGGTTCTCTGGTGGTTGCCACAATCTTTTTCGTATGGCTGTTCCTATTTGGAAGGATTGGTGCATATGGTCTTGATCAAAGATTATTGCCGGAGTTCTACATAGTGACAGCACTGATCAGCGGTCAGGCATTCTGGCGCCACCGGGCAAATATCGGACGTCTTGTCCGTGGCAGAGAGAATAAAATTTCCTTTAAATCAGGAAAAAAATAAAATGAGGTGAAGAAAATGGCTAAAATCGGAGTAATCGGATCTGGGAGCTGGGGAATTGCGCTTGCGGCTCTTCTATATAATAATGGGCATGAGGTAACTGTCTGGTCGGCTCTTCCCGAAGAAATTTCGGAGATGAGATCGACTCACAGGCATCATACCCTTCCGGATCTGGTGCTTGCCGGAGACATGGCTTTTACAGAAGACTTAGAAGAAGCCATGACAGGGAGGGATCTTCTTGTAACTGCAGTTCCTTCTGTTTATGTCCGTTCAACGGCAAGAAAGATGAATCCATTTTGCAGATATGGTCAGGTAGTGGTCAACGTTGCAAAAGGAATTGAAGAAGCTTCTCTTATGACTCTCTCCGAAATATTGGAAGAAGAGCTTCCTATGGCAGATGTGGCAGTCCTTTCCGGTCCCAGCCATGCGGAAGAGGTGAGCAAAAATCTCCCCACCACCTGCGTGGCAGGTGCCCGTACCAGAAAGACAGCGGAATTCATTCAGGGAATTTTTATGAGTGAGGTTTTCCGGGTCTACACAAGCCCTGACATCCTGGGAATCGAGCTTGGATCCTCCATCAAAAATGTCATTGCTCTTGCTGCCGGTATCGCAGACGGACTCGGCTATGGTGATAACACAAAAGCCGCTCTGATCACAAGGGGCATTGCCGAGATATCCAGGCTGGGTACGGAAATGGGCGGTAAATTTCAGACATTTTGCGGATTATCCGGAATCGGAGATCTGATCGTGACCTGTGCAAGTATGCACAGCAGGAACCGGAGAGCCGGAATTCTGATCGGTCAGGGTAAGACTATGGATGAAGCAACAAAAGAAGTGAAGATGGTGGTAGAAGGCATTTATTCTGCCAAAGCCGCTCTGGCTCTGTCGGAAAAATACGGCGTTTCCATGCCGATTGTGGAGCAGGTAAATGCAGTTTTATTTAACAACAAACCAGCCTCTGAAGCTGTCAAGGATTTAATGCTTAGGGATAAGACCATTGAAAGTTCTGATCTGCCCTGGGATTAAGAAAGAAACATTTCTCATGTGCAGGCCGGAAAAAGGAAATATGTGGATTTTTTTATAATTAAATTAAAACCAGTTGACTTTTTTAAAAAGCCAATTTATTATAAAGACTATGTATACGTCAACGAAGTTCGATCCGCCCCTGGCTTATTGAACAGGTGATTTGCTGGATTCCGGTGTGTATTATCTGCCTCTATCAAGTAAATATTACTAATGGAACCGTATATATAAAACGTTTTATGAGGAGGAATGGATTATGAAAAAATCTATGAAAAAGTTACTGAGCCTTGCCATGGCAATTGCTTTGGCTGCATCTTTAACTGCCTGCGGAAGCGGCAAAACTTCAGAAACCACCGCCGCAGGGGAAAAAGCGGCATCAGGAGAATCCTCGGGAGCAGCTGCTTCTGGAGAAGGTTCTTTTAAAATCGGCGGTATCGGACCGATCACTGGAAGCACAGCGATTTACGGACAGGCTGTTATGCGCGGTGCGGAATTAGCCATTGAAGAAATTAACGCAGATGGCGGAATCAATGGCGCTCAGATTGTTTACAACTTCCAGGATGATGAAAACGATACGGAAAAAGCAGTAAATGCGTACAATACCTTAAAGGATTGGGGTATGCAGATGTTAGTTGGTACTGTTACCTCCGCTCCCTGTATCGCAGTAGGTGCGGAATCCAGTAACGATAACATATTCCAGCTCACTCCTTCCGGTTCAGCCGTAGACTGCGCAAAATTTGAAAACCAGTTCCGTGTATGCTTCTCCGATCCAAACCAGGGAGCAGCTTCCGCACAGTACATTGGTGAGAACAAGCTGGCTACCAAGGTCGCTATTATTTATGACAGTTCCGATGTTTATTCATCTGGTATCCATGATAAATTCCTCTCTGAAGCACCAAATCAGGGAATTGAAATTGTGTCTGATGAGGCATTTACCGCAGACAACAATACCAACTTCTCCGTACAGCTTCAGAAGGCACAGGATTCAGGCGCTGAGCTTGTATTCCTTCCGATCTACTATTCCCAGGCTGCCTTAATCCTTGCACAGGCAAAGCAGATGGGATATGAGCCACAGTTCTTTGGCTGTGACGGACTTGACGGACTTTTAACCGTAGAAAACTTTGATACTTCCTTAGCTGAAAACGTCATGCTTCTGACACCGTTTGCTGCTGATGCAAAGGATGAACTGACCCAGAAGTTTGTTACTACATTCAAAGAGAAATACGGCGAAACACCAAACCAGTTTGCTGCCGATGGTTATGATGCAGTTTACGCCATTAAGGCTGCTGCTGAAAAGGCTGCGATTACAGCAGACATGGATGCTTCTGCAATCTGCGATGCTTTAAAGACATCTATGACAGAAATTTCCGTAAACGGCTTAACAGGCGAGAACATGAAATGGTCCAAAGACGGAGAACCGGATAAGGCACCAAAAGCTGTTAAGATCGTAAATGGTGTTTACACAGCGATGTAATTACTGAATTTCATTCATTTGGTAAATGACCCAATAGAGGGTCGTCCAGAGGACGACTCTCTTCTTTTAAAATAAACAACGAATGAGGTGCGATGGTATGATGAGTTTCATATCCTATTTTATTAATGGCCTAAGTCTGGGCAGTGTTTATGCGATCATTGCCTTGGGGTATACCATGGTATATGGCATTGCCAAGATGCTTAATTTTGCTCATGGCGATGTAATTATGATCGGAGGATACGTGGTGTTCACAGTTGTCAGCACAATGGGCCTTGGCCCTGTTGCCGGCATACTTCTTGCAGTGATCCTATGCACGGTACTTGGCGTTGTCATTGAGGGGGTCGCTTACCGTCCTCTCCGTATGGCAAGCCCTCTTGCGGTTCTGATCACGGCAATCGGTGTGAGCTACCTGCTCCAAAACATCGCACTGCTCGTTTTTGGTTCTAATCCGAAGTCCTTTACTTCTGTCGTAACAGTTCCGGCTCTTAAGCTTTTACAGGGAAAACTGATTATTTCCGGTGAGACCATTGTTACGATCATCAGCTGTATCATCATTATGATCGGTCTGACGATGTTTATCAAAAAAACAAGAGCAGGACAGGCCATGCTTGCCGTATCGGAAGATAAAGGAGCCGCCCAGCTCATGGGAATTAACGTGGACGGAACCATTGCCCTTACTTTTGCTATCGGCTCTGCCCTGGCTGCTGTGGCAGGTGCCCTTCTTTGTTCCGCCTATCCGACCCTTACCCCCTATACCGGCTCCATGCCAGGCATTAAGGCATTCGTGGCTGCCGTATTTGGCGGGATTGGCTCCATTCCTGGAGCGTTTATCGGCGGACTTTTATTGGGCGTGATTGAAAACTTAAGCAAGGCTTATATTTCTTCCCAGCTTTCCGATGCCATCGTATTTGGAGTCCTGATTGTCGTTCTTCTTGTAAAACCAACCGGAATCCTTGGCAAGAAGATCAACGAGAAAGTATAGGTGGACGATATGGAAAAAAGTATGAAGATAAATTTCCGTCTGAATAAGACATTAAAAAGCAATATAATAACCTATGGGATTGTGATTGCTGCCTATATAATTGTACAGCTTCTGGTAAATGCAGGCCAGGTAAGCAACTTAATGAAGGGGCTCTTGGTACCCATTTGCATTTATACCATTATGGCAATATCCTTAAACTTAACCGTAGGCATCCTTGGGGAACTAAGTCTGGGTCACGCAGGTTTCATGTGTGTGGGAGCCTTTTCCAGCGCCTTGTTTTCCATTTCCATGCTGGATGCCATCCCCAATGCGGGAATCCGTTTCTTTTTCGCTATTTTAATTGGAGCGTTCTTTGCGGCACTGGCTGGCATTGTGGTTGGAATTCCTGTTTTAAGGCTTCGGGGCGATTATTTAGCCATTGTTACCCTGGCATTTGGAGAAATCATTAAGAATGTGATAAACGTGGTTTATATTGGAAAAGATGCTAGTGGGCTTCATTTTTCCACAAAAAACGCGATGGCTCTCAATATGACAAAAGAGGGGACAGTGATCATAAACGGTGCCCAGGGAATTACGGGAACGCCTAAAAACTCCACATTTACCATTGGTGTTATCCTTATATTGATCACACTGGTAATTGTTCTGAATTTAATTCACTCCAGATCCGGACGGGCCATTATGTCTGTACGAGACAACCGCATTGCGGCGGAGTCCATTGGTATCAATATAACAAAATACAAATTAATGGCCTTCACCATTTCCGCTGCCTTAGCAGGCGTGGCCGGTGTTCTGTATTCCCATAACCTTTCCGCACTTACTGCAACACAGAAGAATTTTGGCTATAACCAGTCCATTATGATTCTTGTATTTGTAGTTCTCGGTGGAATCGGAAATATCCGTGGTTCCATGATCGCTGCAGTTCTTCTGACTCTGCTTCCGGAGCTTTTGAGAGGCTTAAATACCTACCGGATGCTGATTTACGCCATCATCCTGATTGTCATGATGATTTTTAACTGGAGTCCTAAATTAATTGATTTAAGGAAACGGTATTTCCATAAGAACAGGGCAGAGAAGGAGAGGGCATAACCATGGCTTTACTGGAAATCGATAATCTTGGAATATCCTTTGGCGGATTGCGCGCCGTAGATAATTTCAGCATCACCATTGAAAAAGGACAGCTTTATGGTCTGATCGGCCCAAACGGTGCCGGTAAAACCACAATTTTTAACCTTTTAACCGGTGTATATAAACCCAATACAGGTACCATTTTATTGGATGGAGAGAACATAACAGGGAAAAAAACAGTGGATATTAACAGGGCCGGAATCGCAAGGACCTTTCAGAATATCCGTCTGTTTAAGGAATTAACTGTTCTTGATAATGTTAAAACCGGTCTTCACAACGCTTATTCCTATGGGACGGTTACAGGAATTCTCCGCCTTCCTAAGTATTTTAAAGTGGAAAAAGAGATGGATGAGCGGGCCATAGAGCTTTTAAAAGTATTTGGCCTTGATGAGGAAAAGGATATCCTCGCTTCCAACCTTCCATATGGAAAGCAGAGGAAGCTGGAGATCGCCCGTGCCCTTGCCACAGGTCCTAAGCTTTTGCTTCTGGATGAACCGGCAGCCGGTATGAATCCCAACGAAACCACAGAGCTTATGGATACCATACGCTTTGTACGGGATAATTTTGATATGACCATTCTGCTCATTGAACACGATATGAAGCTTGTTTCCGGCATCTGTGAAAGACTGACCGTACTGAATTTCGGCCAGGTGCTTACCCAGGGAAAAACGGCGGATGTGCTTAATGATCCGGAAGTCATCAAGGCATATCTGGGAGAATAAGGAGGCTTAAGGAATGGCATTACTTGAAGTAAAAGATTTAGAAGTCTATTATGGCGTCATCAAGGCGCTTAAAAATATTTCCTTTGAGGTAAATGAAGGTGAAATCGTAGCCCTGATCGGCGCCAACGGCGCCGGAAAGACCACGACCCTTCATACCATAACCGGCCTTTTAAAATCGGCCTCCGGTACCATCCAGTTTGACGGCCACGATATCACAAAAATTCGTGGTGATAAAATTGTGGGCATGGGTATGGCTCATGTACCGGAAGGACGGCGGGTTTTTGCAGCTTTAAGCGTTTATGAAAATTTAAAGCTGGGCGCTTATACAAGACGGGATAAAAATGAGATTGAAGAAACCCTGCAGATGATCTACAAACGTTTCCCAAGGCTTCTGGAGAGAAAGAACCAGCCTGCGGGAACTCTAAGCGGCGGAGAGCAGCAGATGTTGGCCATGGGACGTGCACTTATGAGCCATCCGAAGGTTATCGTGCTTGACGAGCCCTCCATGGGACTTTCTCCGATTTATGTGAATGAGATTTTTGATATCATTCAGGAGGTCAATAAGTCAGGAACCACGGTTCTGCTGGTAGAACAAAACGCGAAAAAAGCTTTGTCTATTGCAAACCGCGCTTATGTTTTGGAAACAGGAGCCATTGTTTTAAGTGGCGATGCTCATGAACTGATGAATAATGACTCGGTAAAGAAGGCATATCTAAGCGAATAATCATATGGCTTACTAAGAATTGTAAAAATTAAAGGATGGCAAAAGAAGTGTAAAAGCTTTTTTGCCATCCTTTAATTTTTTTCTTTTTCAGAATAATCCTTTCTCCCATGCATATAGTATAACAGCACAGAAGGGGGAATCTTTATGGACAATTATAACGTATACAATGATATCAAAGCCCGAACCAACGGAGAAATCTACATCGGAGTTGTGGGGCCGGTAAGAACAGGAAAATCGACATTTATCAAGCGTTTTATGGAATTAATGGTTCTGCCGGGCATGGAGGATGAACACCAGAAAACTCAAACAAGGGACGAACTGCCCCAGAGTGCGGCAGGAAAAACCATCATGACCACGGAACCCAAATTCATCCCCAAAGAAGCGGCCATCATCCGTCTGGGAGATGAAATCGAAACAAAAGTCCGCTTAATCGACTGTGTAGGCTTTATGGTAGACGGTGCTGCCGGCCACATTGAAAATGATGAGGAACGGCTGGTGAAGACACCCTGGTTTGATTACGAGATACCTTTTACAAAAGCAGCAGAAATCGGTACCAGAAAGGTTATTAATGACCATTCTACCATTGGCGTAGTCATAACCACAGACGGTTCCATCGGCGAATTGAAGCGTCCCAACTACATAGCTGCAGAAGAGCGCACCGTACAGGAATTAAGAAACTTAGGGAAACCATTTATCATTCTGCTCAATTCTGCAAAGCCGTATTCCGATGAAACGGCGGCACTCTCAAGGGATATGAGCCAGAAATATGGGGTAACGGTTTTGCCCATTAACTGTGAACAGTTAAAAAAGGATGATGTAAACAACATTCTTGAACGGGTATTAAAGGAATTCCCCGTAACGGAAATGGATTTCTTTATTCCCAAATGGCTTGAGATCCTCCCTGCTACCCACTGGCTGAAGGCCCAGGTCATCCAGGCTGCAAAAGATATGGTTAAAAAAGTATCCCACATGAAGGACGTATCACCAGACTTATTTGACGGGTCAACTGAAAGCGTCCGGTCTATTAAGATCCAAAACTTAAATATGGCCGACGGCAGCGTATCCGTTGCCATGGATGTAGATGACAGTTATTATTATCAGATTTTAAGTGATTACGTAGGACTTCCGATTGAGGGAGAATACCAGTTGATGCAAACCTTAAGCGAGCTTGCAAAAATGAAGGCAGAATACGAAAAGGTCAATCAGGCCATGAGTCAGGTTCGTTTCAAAGGTTATGGAATCGTGACCCCGGAACGGTCCGAGATTATACTGGATGAACCGGAAGTCATTAAGCACGGGAATAAATACGGAGTAAAAATGCGGGCAGAAGCACCTTCTATCAATTTAATTAAAGCCCATATCCAGACGGAGATCGCCCCCATTGTTGGAAGCGAACAGCAGGCAGAAGATTTAATCGCTTACATTAAAGAAAATGCAAGAGAAAGCGAAGACGGAATATGGAATACCAATATCTTTGGAAAATCCATTGAACAGATCGTAGAAGACGGCATTCAGCAAAAGGTCTCCCAGCTTACAGAAGACTGTCAAATAAAACTTCAGGACACCCTCCAAAAAATAATTAACGATAGTAATGGCGGTATGATTTGCATTATTATCTAAATTAATGGTATAATACAAAAAACAGGTACAAAAGGAGGGCTATATGAAATTAATGTTCATCGGCGCAGCCCGCGAGGTAACCGGGAGCTGTCATTATCTGGAAGCTGCCGGTTTTAAAATCCTTGTGGACTGCGGTATGGAGCAGGGGATTGATAAATTTGTAAATGTGGATCTGCCGGTCAGCTATGCGGAAATCGATTATGTTCTTTTGACCCATGCTCATATCGATCATGCAGGAATGCTTCCTTTTATCTATGCAAGAGGGTTCCGGGGACAGGTGATCTCCACAGTGGCAACCGCCGACCTTTGCGGCATTATGCTGAAGGACAGCGCCCATATTCAGGAGTCAGAAACAGAGTGGAAGAACAGAAAAGCCAGGCGGGCAGGACTCCCGGAAGAAGAACCCCTGTACGGAATCAATGATGCCATGGGCGTATTGGAGCTGTTTCATTCCTACAATTACAACGAAAAGGTGGAACTGGAGGATGGCTTTACAATCCGCTTTATAGACGTAGGCCATCTTCTTGGTTCCGCCTCTGTTGAAATCTGGATCACAGAAAGCGGGACCTCTAGAAAAATCGTATTTTCCGGTGATATTGGCAACAAGAACAAACCCTTAATCCGTGACCCTCACTACATAAAAGAGGCGGATTATGTGGTTATGGAATGCACCTACGGAGACCGGCTTCACGGTGTGATACCGGATCATGTTTCCATCCTTGCAGGAATTGTCCAGAAGACCCTTGACAGAGGCGGAAACGTGGTAATACCCGCATTTGCAGTAGGAAGGACCCAGGAGCTCCTCTATATGTTCCGCCGTATCAAAGCAGAGAAATTGGTCACCGGTCACGACGGGTTTGAGGTTTATGTCGACAGCCCTCTGGCAGTGGAAGCAACCCAGATTTTTAAAGACAATCTGGTAGACTGCTACGATGAAGAAACAAAGGAACTGGTTATGAAAGGCATCAACCCCATTTCATTTCCAGGCCTAAAGCTGTCGGTTACCAGTGAAGAATCCAAGAACATTAATTTTAATTCAAAACCAAAAGTGATCATATCAGCGGCAGGCATGTGTGATGCAGGCCGTATCCGCCATCACTTAAAGCATAATTTATGGAGACGGTCATGTACCATTGTTTTTACCGGATACCAGTCCATAGGAACACTGGGAAGAAGCCTGATTGAAGGCTGCAGTGAAGTAAGACTATTTGGCGAAACCATTCAGGTGGAAGCCCATATAGAACAGATGGAGGGAATGAGTTCCCACGCAGATATGGAAGGATTGATTGCCTGGTTGAATGCTTTTGAAGAAAAACCGCGACAAGTATTTCTGGTACACGGTGATGATCAGGTTTGCAGCTCCTTTGAACAGCTCCTTGAGAAGGATTACGGATATAGGGTAAAGGCCCCTCACTCCGGTTCTGTTTATGATCTATCTCTAGGAAGATGGCTGGATGAAACAGAGGGTGTTGCAGTTGTCAAAGCACCGGAAATCTCAAAAAAACCAGTGGGTGTTTATGGAAGGCTTTTTGCTGCCGGCGAAAGGCTTTTGCAGGTTATCCGTCACAACGAAGGCGGAGCCAACAAGGATCTTGCCAAATTTGCGGATCAAATTAATTCATTATGTGATAAATGGGATAGATAAGGAGAACAAAAGAAGTGACGAATGTACAATTATTTACCGACGGAGCTGCAAGAGGAAACCCCGATGGGCCGGGAGGCTATGGTGCGGTTTTGCAATTTACGGATTCCAAAGGGCAGCTCCACGAAAAAACTATGTCGGCGGGATATGTAAAGACCACCAACAACCGTATGGAACTTATGGCGGCCATTGCAGGTCTGGAAGCACTTACCAGGCCCTGCAAGGTAGAATTATACTCTGATTCTAAATATGTGACGGACGCATTTAATCAGCATTGGATTGATAACTGGGTAAAAAACAACTGGAAAAGAGGCAAAAGCGGCCCTGTAAAGAACATTGATCTATGGGAACGGCTGTTAAGGGCCATGGAACCTCATCAGGTAAGTTTTCACTGGGTAAAGGGACATGCTGGTCACCCGCAGAATGAACGGTGTGATGTCCTGGCTACAAGCGCTGCGGATGGAGATGATCTGCTGATCGACGAAGGGATATGATATGGCAAGCAAGGAAAATGTCAAAAACTTACATATCTCTTACAATGTCTTACTAATTGCGAATTCCTATTTTCTTTCTTTTTTATTTGTGCTATGTTATTTTCATCAACTAGGTTAGGATGATATTTCATGAATAAAAATAGAGGAATTTGGATTGTAATCGGAAGCATTCTGGTCATTGGAATCCTCATAACCCTTGCCACATCCAGTTTTGTTAAAAGCAAGGAAAATGATTCGGATCCTCTGGGAATTACCGGGCTTTCTAACTCCGAAATTCCGGATGCTCATGCAGAAGCAAAAGCTTATGGCGGAACGCCGGAATTGTTTTCAGCGGATGCGGCGGCTCCTCAGGAAGCACCTGCTTCCGCAGAGGACTCAAAGATGAGGAAGGTCGGTGCGGCTGCTGCTCCAATCGCCGAAACTGCTGTGGAGAACAGATCCCAGCCGGCAGAAGCCGAATTTCGGATGAAAAGTGCTGCAGTTTCCGATCAGGCAGAAGCGGCCCCCCAGGCAGTAGAAAGCTCTAATGAGGCTTCCACTGGGGAAATCGTAATCTCGCCAATAAGTCCTGATTTAAAAAGCAGGCAGGCGAATGCTGCCGCTCCTATGGAAGGGGCAGCCTATTATCAGAAGCACTTACTGGAACTGGATGCCCAGATCAAAAAGATGCGGGGGGAATCAGGAGATTCCAATACCTATTCCATGAAGGCTCTGGTGGAAAAAGAACTAAAGCTGTGGACCAGGGAACAGAATGCGATTTATGCCGCTATTATAGAGGGGCTGACTGACGAAGATAAGGAAGCCCTTGAAACCACACAGCAGGCATGGATCAAAAGCAGGGATGCAAAGGCAGAGGAGGCCGCAAAAAAATATAGCGGCGGAAGTCTGGAAGAGGTTGAGTACACGGCTTCCATGGCAGAATCCACGAGGGCGCGGGCCTATGATCTGGTAACGGAATACATGGATGTTCTCTCTTCGGAAGATGGACAGTAAAAAGTACGGTATTTGCCGTACTTTTTATTTTGTTCGAAAAAAATTCCATAGCTACATCTTGATAAATAAAATCCCATATGATAGGATAGTAAAATGAGTGATACTATATGAATTTTTCGGGAGGAAAAAAATATGACAGCTATATTTGCAAGTTTATTGGAGGCCGCGATAAAATTTCTGTTCTTCCTGTTTCTTGCTTGGGGCGGTATCGTATGCGGCAAGAAATACAGAGATCATAAGGATGCCGTAAACAGCGGCAGTGCGACAAAAGAGACAAAATAGCAAACGGAGGACAGTAACGTGAAGAACTACGGTGTGAATGAACTAAGGAGAATGTTCCTTGAATTTTTTGAAAGTAAGGGACATCTGGCGATGAAAAGCTTCTCCCTGGTTCCGCATAATGATAACAGCTTGTTGTTAATCAACTCGGGCATGGCTCCCCTTAAGCCATATTTTACAGGCCAGGAAATCCCGCCAAGAAAAAGGGTGACTACCTGTCAGAAGTGTATCCGGACAGGAGATATTGAGAACGTTGGCAAGACCGCTCGCCACGGCACATTCTTTGAGATGCTGGGAAACTTTTCCTTTGGGGATTATTTTAAGGATGAGGCGATTCACTGGTCATGGGAATTTTTGACCCAGGTAGTCGGTCTTGACCCGGACAGGCTGTATCCCTCCGTATATCTGGAAGATGATGAGGCCTTTGAAATCTGGAATAAGAAAATCGGCATTGCGCCTGAGCGAATTTTCCGTTTGGGTAAGGCAGACAATTTCTGGGAGCACGGCGCAGGTCCCTGCGGCCCCTGTTCTGAGATTTACTACGACAGAGGAGAGAAGTACGGCTGCGGCAAGCCAGACTGTACCGTTGGCTGTGAATGCGACCGTTATATGGAAGTGTGGAATAATGTATTCACACAGTTTGAAAATGACGGCAATGGAAATTATGAGGAATTGCAGCAGAAAAACATTGATACGGGCATGGGCCTTGAGCGTCTGGCCGTAGTTGTTCAGGATGTTGATTCCATTTTTGATGTTGATACAATAAAAGCTCTTTTAACCCGTGTGGCTGAACTGGCCAGAACAGAATACAAGAAGGATCTTGATGTGGATGTATCTCTTCGATTGATTACAGACCACGTCCGTTCCTGTACCTTTATGATATCCGATGGCATCATGCCCTCCAATGAAGGAAGGGGCTATGTTCTCCGCCGCCTTTTAAGAAGAGCAGCCCGTCACGGAAGACTTTTGGGAATCGAAGGAAAATTCCTTGCAGACTTATCCACCACCGTAATTGACCTATCTAAGGATGGGTATCCGGAGCTGGAAGAAAAGAAAGAGATGATTCTAAAAGTTCTGACCCAGGAGGAAGACAAGTTCAATAAGACCATAGACCAGGGCCTTGCCATTCTTGGTGAGCTGGAAGAGGAGATGATCAAAGAGAAAGTCACCATCCTTTCCGGCGAGAATGCCTTCAAATTATATGATACTTATGGATTCCCCCTTGATCTGACTTTGGAGATTCTGGAAGAAAAGAATTTCGGAGTCGATGAAGACGGCTTTAAAGCTGCCATGCAAAAGCAAAGGGAAACAGCCAGAAATGCCAGAAAGACTACCAATTACATGGGTGCAGACGTCACTGTCTACCAATCCATTGATCCAACCATTACAACGGAGTTTATCGGCTATGATAAGCTGGTTTGTGACTCCAAAATCCTTGTCCTCACCTCGGAAACAGACTTGGTGGAGGCGCTTACCGACGGAGAGACCGGAACGATCGTGACGGAACAGACCGTATTTTACGGAACCATGGGAGGCCAGCAGGGCGATGTTGGCAAGATTGTAAGTGATATGGGCGAATTTAAGGTGGAAGATACCATCCATTTACAGGGTGGAAAAGTGGGCCACGTGGGCAGAATGATAAAGGGAATGCTGCAGACTGGTGATGTGGTTACCTTAAAGGTTTGTGAGAACAACCGCCAGAATACAGGGA
>Ga0213824_1000426_pt1 | contig 33136 bp, 30 predicted proteins | sample MC6MC0906MG_FD_179892 | JGI IMG/M metagenome (GOLD analysis project Ga0213824, IMG submission 179892) | Enriched soil aggregate microbial communities from Iowa State University, Ames, United States - MC6-MC0906-MG | ecosystem: Environmental > Terrestrial > Soil > Unclassified | place: USA: Iowa...
GAGCAAGAAATGGAAGAAATGGAAGAAGAGGAAGTAGCAGAATATGAAGTTGTGCAGCGTGAAGAGGAGCAAGAAACGACGCCGCAATTTGAACTGTTTGGAAGAAAAGATTTCAAGAAAGAAAAAGCAAAAAAACAAGAAGAGCAAGAAGAAGAAGCTTACTCACAGCGAGATGAAAACGCACTTTATTTAACAAAATTATTTACGAAAGAACCGGAAGAAGAATTTACAAAGTTAAGAATGTATTTCGTGCAAGAAGGGGATACGATCGAATCTGTTGCAGATCGTTATGAAACGTCTGTACAAAACTTATACCGTGTAAATCAATCAGAAGATATATATTTGACTACAGGGCAAATTATATATATTCCTGTTTCAAAAGCAAAAGTGAAATAAGTGAGTGAGTTTTTTCACTCACCTCTTTTCTTTTCCTAGAAGTTATGTTTTGAACAAGAAAGGGTCATTCGTATGGATATGGAATTACGAAATCGCTATGAACCCATTGTCAGGCAATATAGATTGGATACGCAGCATATGGAAGAGCACGGAAGTGTAATGAAAATTTATACGAATCAAGGTCCGTATGCGTTAAAGAAAATACAAGATAGAAAATTAGAGCGGAATAATTTTTTGCATCACATTCAATATTTGAAGGAGAAAGGTTTTTCGAATTATGTACCTATTTATCATGCGACGGACGGAAATTATGTCTTAAGTGATGGGACATATAGTTATTATTTAATGCCTTGGTTAGAGCGTGCGGAAGGAAACGGTGAGGATAACGATCAATATCACAAAATGTTTCAGACGCTCGGAACGTTACATCAAAAAACGGTGAAAGAGGAGACGTATACAGAAGAAGAGTTAGAAAAACATTATACAAATATATCCGACCGTTGGGAAAATGATGGTGAGATGTTAGAAGAGTTTCTTGTAGGATCTGAAGCGAAGTGGTATATGTCTCCGTTTGAATTACAATATTGTACGTATTATCACCATGTTATGAGAGCTCGTGAGTTCGCAACAAAGCAATTAAATGAATGGCATGATGCGATGAAAGAAAAGGAAACAACACGTACTACTTTCGTTCATGGGAATGTATCGCTTAATCATTTTTTATTTGATTATGAGCGAAACGGCTATTTTATTAGTTTAGAAAAATCGCAGTTTGCAACGCCAGTGCAAGATATAGTAGGTTTTTATTCTCGGTCTTTAAACACATATCCAATTGCACGGAGTGACCGCTTTGAATGGTATCAAATGTATCAAAAAAATTTCCCGTTTACGAAAGAGGAACAGCTTCTTATGTTTGCATATATGACGTATCCGTCGCATTTTATTCGGCAAATTCAGTCGTATACGAAAAGAAGAGCGAGTCGTAATGAAGAAAATGAGCTCCGCGGGGTGAAAAATTTGCAACAATCGCATTGGCTCGTTAGCAATACAGAATATTTCCTTTCGCAATTACAAGCTGCCCAGCAAGGGAACGGATGAAGAAGATAAGTAGGGAGAACCCTGCTTATCTTTTTTTTATTAGTTCCATAAAGAGATAAAAGCCGTAGTTTCAAATTTATCTTGACGAATAAGGTTTCGTTTTTTACACTATTGTATATAATAATTAACAATCATATAAATGCATTGAAGGGGAAGAGTATGACATGAAACGTCTTCAGAGAGGAGAATCATTAGCTGGGAGATTCTCTAGATAGTTATGTTAGAAGGTAGCCCTGGAGCATCTTTTCTGAACGGAATAGTTCTCATTAGGAAAAGACGGATTTGTCCGTTATCAAATTAAGAGTATAAGCAAATTCTGAATTTGTTTGTAAATAAAGGTGGTACCGCGATGTCCCTCGTCCTTTTTTGGATGAGGGGCATTTTTTATTTTAAGGAGGGAAAATAATGTCAAACACGGAAAAGAATTTACCAACTAAATATGATCATATGTCCGTTGAGGAAGGCCTTTACCAATGGTGGCTTGAAGGCAAATATTTCGAAGCAACAGGAGACGAGAAGAAACAACCGTATACAATTGTAATTCCACCTCCGAACGTAACTGGTAAGTTACACTTAGGTCATGCTTGGGATACAACTCTTCAAGATATTTTAACTCGTACGAAGCGTATGCAAGGTTACGATGTACTGTGGCTTCCAGGAATGGACCATGCTGGTATCGCAACACAAGCGAAAGTAGAAGGGAAACTTCGTGAAGAAGGTATTTCACGTTACGATCTTGGCCGTGAGAAATTCCTTGAAAAAGCTTGGGAATGGAAAGAAGAGTACGCTTCTCACATTCGTCAACAATGGGGGAAAGTTGGTTTAGGACTAGACTATTCTCGTGAACGTTTCACATTAGATGAAGGTTTATCTGATGCGGTTAATAAAGTATTCGTTCAATTATACGAAAAAGGCTTAATTTACCGCGGTGAATATATTATCAACTGGGATCCAGCAACACGCACGGCTCTTTCTGATATTGAAGTAATTCATAAAGAAGTTCAAGGTGCATTCTACCATATGAACTATCCGTTAACAGACGGTTCAGGTCATATTCGTCTTGCAACTACTCGTCCAGAAACGATGCTTGGTGATACAGCAGTAGCAGTTCATCCAGAAGATGATCGTTACAAACACTTAATCGGTAAAACAGTTACACTTCCAATCGTAGGCCGTGAGATTCCGATTATCGCTGATGAGTACGTAGAAAAAGATTTCGGAACAGGCGTTGTAAAAATTACACCAGCTCATGACCCGAATGACTTTGAAGTAGGTAACCGTCATGACTTACCACGTATCTTAGTAATGAACGAAGATGGATCGATGAACGAAAAAGCTGGTAAGTATAACGGCATGGATCGTTTCGAATGCCGTAAAGCATTAGTGAAAGACTTACAAGAAGCTGGCGTATTAGTAGAAATCGAGCCTCATATGCACTCAGTAGGTCATAGTGAGCGTAGTGGTGCAGTTGTTGAGCCTTACTTATCAACACAATGGTTCGTAAAAATGGCTCCACTTGCTGAAAAAGCAGTAGAGCTTCAGAAAAAAGAAGAAGAAAAAGTAACGTTCGTACCAGAGCGTTTTGAAAACACATACTTACGCTGGATGGAAAACATTCATGACTGGTGTATTTCTCGTCAATTATGGTGGGGACACCGTATTCCAGCTTGGTATCATAAAGAAACTGGTGAAGTATACGTAGGTACAGATGCACCAGCAGATATTGAAAACTGGAATCAAGATAACGACGTACTTGATACATGGTTCAGTTCAGCGTTATGGCCGTTCTCAACACTTGGCTGGCCGGATGAAGATTCTGCAGACTTTAAACGTTACTATTCAACAGATGCACTAGTAACTGGTTATGATATTATCTTCTTCTGGGTATCTCGTATGATTTTCCAAGGTTTAGAGTTTACAGGAGAGCGTCCATTTAAAGACGTATTAATTCACGGTTTAGTTCGTGATGAGCAAGGACGTAAAATGAGTAAATCTCTTGGTAACGGTATTGATCCTATGGATGTTATCGAGAAATACGGTGCAGATGCAATGCGTTACTTCTTATCAACAGGAAGTGCACCAGGCCAAGATTTACGCTTCAGCATGGAGAAAGTAGAATCTACTTGGAACTTCATTAATAAAATTTGGAACGCATCACGTTTCGTATTAATGAACATGGATGACATGAAGTATGAAGAAATCGATTTAACTGGTGAAAAATCAGTTGCAGATAAGTGGATTTTAACTCGCTTAAACGAAACAATCGAAAGTGTAACACGTAACATGGATAAATATGAGTTCGGTGAAGCTGGTCGTTCATTATACAACTTCATTTGGGATGATTTCTGTGACTGGTACATTGAGATGGCGAAACTGCCACTATACGGTGAAGATGAGACAGCTAAGAAAACAACTCGTTCTATTTTAGCTTACGTATTAGACCAAACAATGCGTCTACTACACCCGTTCATGCCATTCGTAACAGAGAAAATTTGGCAGCATTTACCGCATGAAGGCGAGTCCATTACAGTAGCGGCATGGCCAACAGTTCGCGAAGATTTACAAGATAAAGAAGCGGCAGCAGAAATGCACCTTCTAGTTGATATCATTCGCTCTGTTCGTAACATCCGTGCAGAAGTAAATACGCCAATGAGCAAAAAAGTTCAAATGCAAATTAAAGCAAAAGATGAGGCTGTACTTGCCCAACTTACGAAAAACAGCTCTTACATTGAGCGTTTCTGCAATCCAAGTGAATTAACAATTAAGACAGATCTACAAGCGCCAGAAAAAGCGATGACTGCAATCGTATCAGGCGCAGAGTTATTTTTACCGTTAGCTGATCTTATCAATCTTGATGAAGAGAAAGCGCGTCTTGAAAAAGAACTTGAGAAGTTCGATAAAGAAGTAGAACGTGTACAGAAGAAACTTTCAAACCAAGGTTTCGTAGCGAAAGCTCCTGCAGCAGTTATTGACGGAGAGCGTGCGAAAGAGCAAGATTACCTAGAAAAACGCGAAGCAGTTCGTCAACGTCTAGCGGATCTTGAGAAATAAAATATTTTTTCAGAGACTCACTATATTGGTGAGTCTCTTTTCTTTGCGTATAATAGAAGTATGAAGGTTGTCTTTTGAAAGGGGAATAACATACGTGATACATACATACGAAGAAGCGATAGGATGGATTCATAGCCGATTGAAATTTGGGATAAAACCAGGACTAGAAAGAATGCAATGGATGTTAGAAGAGCTCGGAAATCCAGAGCGCCATATAAAATGTGTTCATCTTGCTGGTACAAATGGAAAAGGTTCAACTTTAACATATATGCGCAACATGTTAGAAGGCGCGAAATATAAAGTAGGAACGTTTACTTCTCCTTATATTGAAACATTTAATGAACGTATTAGTGTGAATGGAACACCAATTGCAGATGAAGAGATTATTGAACTTGTAAAGATGGTAAAGCCAGTCGTTGAAAAACTAGACGAGACGGATTTAGGAGAAGCGACTGAGTTTGAAATTATTACTGTTATGGCAATTTGTTATTTCGGTAAAGTTAATTTCTGTGATGTTGTTTTATTTGAAACAGGGCTTGGGGGAAGGTTTGATTCTACAAATGTTATTCATCCTGTTCTCACGATTATTACGAATATCGGTCACGATCATATGCATATTTTAGGGAATACACTAGGAGAAATTGCATATGAAAAGGCAGGGATTATTAAATCAGGTGTTCCAGTAATTACTGGTGTACAAGATGAAGAAGCATTGCAAGTCATTCAAAAGGTTGCGAAGGAAAATCATGCAAACGTATATGAACTTGGCAAACAGTTTACATCAATACATAAACATTCTAATGAAGATGGGGAACATTTTGATTTTGCTTGTCCATTCGCCTCATTTGAAGATGTTCGGATTTCGATGAAAGGTATTCATCAAGTAGGCAATGCTACAGTAGCGCTTATGGCCGTAATGTATTTAAAAACATATTTATCATTTTTAATTAATGAAGAGGAAATGAAAGTTGGATTACAAGAAGCATATTGGATTGGTCGATTTGAAAAGTTACGAAGTAATCCAGATATTATAATAGACGGTGCTCATAATCCAGAGGGTATTGAAAGTCTTGTGAAAACAGTAGAGGCGCATTACAAAGATAAAAATGTAGTAGTTTTATTTACTGCTCTTGGTGACAAACAGTTACATAACATGGTAGGGCAATTAGAAGCCATTGCCGATGAAATTATTTTTACAACATTCGCCTTTGATCGTGCTATTTCTGCTGACAAACTTGCATCGTATTCACAAAAAGAATCAAAATTAATTTTTGAAGATTGGAAAGAGGCAATTGATACGAAGATTGAAATGATAGGTGAAAATGATGTTTTCATCATAACAGGTTCTCTATATTTCATTTCTGAAGTTCGAAAATATATTTGCGAAAAAACTAGATAGTATTTGCTATCTAGTTTTTTGTTCTACAAATGAAGTCAAATGCATACATATAAGATAATTATATAGGATAATTTGGCGAATTCCTCTGACAAATATCTCGTTTTTTTGTGAAATGAATATGATATGATGCGGACAATGATAAGAGGTGAGGTGTGAGTGTATGGACAAGCAATCACGAACGATCTCGGTGAAAGTAAATGGAACAGAAGCGAAGTATGAAGAAAAGAAGAAAGATGAGTTTGAATGGATGGTAGTCGAAAGTGAAAGACCGCAAAACGTTGTACCTTTTAAAAAAGAAAAGCCATCGTCTATGGCACAATACCGAAAGAAATGGAGTACTACAATAATCGCAATCGTTGCAACTGCAATTATTATCGGTACTGTATTTGGGATGGGGATAATTCATTTATTAACTGGACAAGGGACAACGGAGGAAGGTACGGTAACGGCTTCGAAGCAGACAGGCAATGAGGAACAAAAGGTGGATGGAACGGTAGAACAAACAGTACCACCAAAGGAGGAAAAACAAAAAGCGCAAGTAGGAGCTGCATTAGAACCAATGAAACTATTTTTCGTTCAAGGAGGGCTATACTCCTCTGAAGAAAAGGGACAGGCAGCTATTGAAGAGTGGAAAAGTAATGGGGGCGTCGCTGCTTTGAAACCGAGTGGTGATAAGTATGCGTTAGTTGTTGGTGTTGCAAGTGATGAACAGGCTGTGAATCAATTAATAGGCCAGTATAAGCAAGATGGTGTTTCAGTTTTGAAAAAAAATTGGGATATTACAGATAAAGTATTACTCAAAAATGATAAAGAAGTGGGTGGTTTTTTAGCGAAGATACAGCCATTGTATACTCATTTTGAAAAATACGTTTCCGGTGTGCAAACTAGCGGAAAGAGTAACCAGAAAGATATAGAAGCAATCACAAAAGAGTGGAAAGCGATTGAAAAAGAAGGGCAAAGTATGAAGCGTGAAGATGCGAAGAAGCTTTATACGTACACGTCAGTAGCTGTGCAAACAATTAAGGAAGGGAAGAGTGATAAGGAATCTGTAGCTAAATTAAATCAAGTTATTATTGATGGTTTACTTTCATATGAAAAAATAGTTTCACAAAAAGTGAAATGATAATAAGATGAAGGAGAAAGAAGTATTTATACTTCTTTCTTTTCTTTTGAATCTAGAGAAAAGTGCTTTCTTTGTGGGCAGAGTATAATCGTATTAAAAAAACTATTATTTTGTTTAGAGAAAATGATATTTCTCTAATTTGTGGGGAAACTATTCTTTTGATACGATTGATAGGAATTGTTCTGCTTCATATGAGAAAGGAAGGAAGGAGAAAACATGAAAAAAATTATTTTAGCTTCAGGATCACCTCGGAGGAAGGAACTGCTTGAATTAGCTGATGTGCCATTTGAAGTTGTTGTTAGTGAAGTAGATGAGACGATTGGTGCATATTCATCACCTTCTGATATTGTTATGTCGCTTGCTTTACAAAAAGCATCTGCCGTAGCAGAAAATTATAGTGATGATATTGTGTTAGGTGCAGATACAATTGTTACATATGAGTCACGTATTCTTGGAAAGCCGTCTAATGAGGATGAGGCGAAAGAAATGTTACAATTATTATCAGGGAAAACACATGAAGTATATACTGGTGTTGCAATTATATCAAAAGAGAAAACGGTAACTTTTTATGAGCGCACAGAAGTGACGTTTTGGGAATTAACAGAAGATGAAATTGACGCATACGTTGCATCGAAGGAACCACTTGATAAAGCAGGAAGTTATGGGATCCAAGGGAAAGGATCTATTTTTGTTCAGCACATTCAAGGGGATTATTATAGTGTAGTAGGCTTGCCAATTGCACGTCTTGTTCGTGAATTAAAACAGTTTGGTAGTGATGTAACCCATGCGTAAAATTGCATGGGGTTTTCTTTGAGAGAACTAATAAAAAAGAGGTGAAGAAATGAACGGGATTCGTGATGTTGTGAAAGAGGAACAGCCACGGGAGCGTTTATTGTTAGAAGGAACTGGAAGTTTATCGAATAGAGAGCTTCTTGCAGTGTTACTCAGAACAGGTTCTAAAGAAGATACAGTTTTAACGTTATCAGATAAAATTTTACACCATTTTGATGGTTTACGAATGTTGAAAGACGCAACATTAGAAGAGTTGATAAGCATTCATGGTGTTGGGATTGCAAAAGCATCGCAACTTATGGCTGCTTTTGAATTAGGGAGAAGAATGGTTCGTTTAGAATATCAAAATAGATATAGCATTCGAAGCCCGGAAGATTGTGCGAGTTATATGATGGAAGAGATGCGTTTTTTACAACAGGAGCATTTTGTGTGTTTATATTTGAATACGAAAAATCAAGTTATACATAGGCAAACAATTTTTATTGGAAGTTTAAATACGTCAATTGTGCATCCGAGGGAAGTTTTTAAAGAAGCATTCCGTCGTGCAGCAGCCTCTATAATATGTCTTCATAACCATCCCTCAGGAGATCCCACGCCGAGCCGAGAAGATATTGAAGTAACAAAACGTTTAGTAGAATGCGGTCGAATTATCGGAATTGAAGTGCTCGATCATATTATAATAGGTGACCATAAATTCGTGAGTTTAAAGGAAAAAGGTCATATTTAAGACTATGCTTTTTACTTATTTTGTTTTATAATGTGATTTATGAGTTTTTTGTAGAAAATTATCTACAAAAAGGATACAGATATAAAAAAAACGTACTGTTTTTATCATATAAAGTAAGAAAAAATGAGTCCGTGAAAACAAGAAAGGAAGATAAATAATATGTTTGGATTTGGTGGCTTTACTCGCGATCTTGGAATAGATTTAGGAACTGCGAACACGCTTGTATATGTGAAAGGAAAAGGTGTAGTTTTACGTGAGCCTTCAGTAGTAGCATTACAAACTGATACGAAACAAATCGTTGCAGTAGGTAGCGATGCAAAACAAATGATTGGTCGTACACCAGGAAACGTAGTGGCACTTCGCCCTATGAAAGACGGTGTAATTGCTGATTACGAAACAACAGCAACAATGATGAAATATTACATTCAACAAGCTCAAAAATCAAATGGATTCTTCTCACGTAAACCATACGTAATGGTATGTGTACCGTCTGGTATTACAGCTGTAGAAAGACGTGCAGTAATCGATGCAACTCGTCAAGCTGGTGCTCGTGATGCATATCCAATTGAAGAGCCATTTGCAGCAGCAATTGGTGCAAACTTACCTGTTTGGGAACCAACTGGTAGTATGGTTGTTGATATCGGTGGTGGTACAACAGAAGTTGCAATTATTTCTTTAGGTGGTATTGTAACAAGTCAATCAGTTCGTGTTGCTGGTGATGATATGGATGATTCAATTATTCAGTACATTAAGAAAAGCTACAACTTAATGATTGGTGAAAGAACAGCAGAAGCATTAAAATTAGAAATCGGTTCTGCAGGCGAGCCAGAAGGTATTGAACCTATGGAAATTCGCGGTCGTGATTTAGTAAGTGGTTTACCGAAAACAGTACTAATTCAACCAGAAGAAATTGCAGATGCATTAAAAGATACAGTAGATGCTATTGTAGAATCAGTTAAAAATACGTTAGAGAAAACTCCACCTGAATTAGCGGCAGATATTATGGACCGTGGTATCGTATTAACAGGTGGCGGGGCATTACTACGTAACTTAGATAAAGTTATTAGTGAAGAAACAAATATGCCAGTTCTTGTTGCAGAAAATCCATTAGATTGCGTAGCGATTGGAACGGGTAAAGCATTAGACAATATCGACCTTTTCAAAACTGCTGCTCGATAATATTTGCAAAATAAAAATCAATGAAATTAAGAGGGTGTGAACGTGCCACAGTTTTTCTTAAACAAAAGATTAATTGTTTTGTTAGTTAGTATTATTCTTCTCGTGGCATTGATTGGAATCTCATTGAAAGAACGGAACAGTTTAACATGGCCAGAGCAGTTTATAAAAGATACTGTCGGTGTTGTAGAACGTGTATTCCAAAAGCCAGCGAATTATGTTGCCGGATTCTTCGAAAACGTAGAAGATGTAAAGCGCACGTATGAAGAGAATAAAGAATTAAAAGCAAAATTAGATAACTATGCAAAGTTATCAGGTGACGTAAAGCAATTAGAAGATGATAAAAAGAAACTACAAGAGTTAACGGGTAAAAAAGAGTTGAATAGCGGTTATACTGAAATTCCAGCTACTGTTGTTTCTCGTAATCCCGACAAATGGTACGATCTAGTTGGAATTGATAAAGGGGCACAGCAAGGAATTAAAAAAGATATGGCTGTAATAACTTCACAAGGTTTAGTTGGACGAGTGAAAAGTGTATCTCAGTTTACATCATCAGTAGAGTTACTAAGCTCTATGAGCCGAACAAATCGTGTTTCTGCTATCGTACAAGGTGATGAGAAAATCTTTGGATTGATTGAAGGTTACGACAAAGAAAAGCACTTACTTCTTTTCACAAAGATTGGCTCTGATGCGCCAGTAGCAAAAGATCAACTAGTTGTAACATCTGGACTTGGTGATATTTTCCCGAGAGGTCTTGTAATTGGGAAAATTGTTGATGTTCAGCCTGATCCATACGGTTTAACAAAAACAGCTTATGTAAAACCTGCTGCTGATTTAAATGATGTAGAGCATATTACGGTTGTCAAACGTGACACGCCTTCGGCGCCGTTAGAATAGGAGGGGAAGAAGAGATGATGAAGATTTTAAAAAGAGCAGCTCTTCCTCTTTTGCTCCTTTTTGTTTTTTTATTTGAAAATATGTTTGCTACTGTTGTTCCAACAGACGTCTTTTGGAAAGACAGTATAGCAGCACCGCATTTCTTTATAATTGTGTTATGTTTTATTACAGTTTACTATGGTCCGGTTCAAGGGGGTTACTACGGACTATTATTTGGTTTCTTATTTGATACCGTATACACAGAACTTGTTGGTATATATATTTTTGCTTATCCAATTTTGACATATTTAGTTTATAGTGCGATGAAGGTATTGCAATTGAATTTATTTATTGTTGTTTCTATCGTATTAGCTAGCATTGCAGCATTAGAGTATTATGTGTATGGATTTTTAACTTTGTTAGGGCGTACTCACATGTCGGCGTATGTCTTTTTCACCGATCGTCTCCTTGCTACTTTATTGCTAAATGGAATTTTCTTATTGATAGTTTGTTTCCCACTGAGACGATATTTAGTGCGTCTTTCAAAAGCGATGGAAGAAAAAGAAAAAAGGATTTTCTAATTTTATGTCGAATTGAATCGGTGGGGTGAACTTTAGTGGAAGAAAAAAAGCAACAAAATGTAACGATAAAAGGGACAAAAGATGGAATAACACTTCATTTAGATGATTGCTGTTCATTCTCTGAACTATTAAAAGAATTGGATGAAAAGCTTTCTACACATTACTATGATGGTGACGGGCGTTCTTTGATTGAAGTGCGTGTTAAAGTAGGAAATCGTTATTTAACAGAAGTACAACAAGAAGAGATTCGTACGTTAATTCGCAATAAGAAGAACCTTGTTGTGGAATCAATTGATAGTGATGTTATAACAAAAGCAGAAGCAATAGCTTGGAAAGAAGAAACAGAAATTGTCCCTATTTCCAAAATTGTTCGCTCTGGACAAGTGTTACATGTAAAAGGAAATTTATTATTAATTGGAGATGTTAATCCAGGCGGAACGGTTATCGCTGGGGGGAATATTTTTGTCGTGGGATCACTAAGAGGGATTGCGCATGCGGGGTATGATGGAGATTCAGAAGCTGTTATTGCTGCATCTAGTATGAACCCTATGCAACTCCGAATTAGTGATGTGACAATGCGGGCTCCGGAAGAGAAAGAGGACGGAGCGGAGGCGGCCGAATGTGCGTATATTAATGAGAACAATCACATTGTTGTCGATCGCCTGCAACTTCTCACTCATCTTAGACCTAATTTAACAAAGTTAGAAAGGGGAATTGTATAGCTGTGGGAGAGGCAATAGTAATTACATCTGGAAAAGGCGGCGTAGGTAAAACTACAACGTCTGCGAACATTGGTACAGCCCTTGCGTTATCTGGAAAGAAAGTGTGTTTAATTGATACAGATATCGGTTTACGCAATTTAGACGTAGTAATGGGGCTGGAAAATCGTATTGTATTTGATCTTGTTGATGTCGTTGAAGGGCGTTGTCGTTTACCTCAGGCTCTTATTAAAGATAAACGTTTTGATGATCTTTATTTATTACCTGCAGCACAAACGAGCGATAAATCAGCGGTAACACCTGAACAAATGGATGAATTAATACAAGTATTACGTCAAGATTATGATTACATATTAATTGATTGTCCTGCGGGGATTGAGCAGGGATTTAAAAATGCTGTAGCAGGTGCGGATAAAGCAATCGTTGTAACAACACCAGAGGTATCCTCAATGCGTGATGCGGATCGTATTATCGGGCTTTTAGAGAAAGAGGATATTGAACCGCCGAAACTTGTCATTAACCGTGTGCGTAGTCATATGCTTCATGAACAGGATATGTTAGATGTTGATGAAATCGTACGTACATTGTCAATCGAGCTTCTTGGTGTTGTCGAGGATGATGATGAAGTTATTCGTGCGACGAATACAGGCGAACCTGTAGCGTTGCAACCGAGCGGGAAAGCAGCAATAGCTTATCGCAATATTGCAAGACGTTTGTTAGGTGAGAATGTGCCATTACAAGCATTTGAACAAGAAAAAGTATCGGTATTTACAAAGATGAAAAATTTCTTTGGAATCCGTTAAAAGCACTTCGCATAAATGCGGAGTGCTTTCTTTTTTCTTCGCATGAATATCTTTCTTCCATAACTCATACATATGTACAAACTGTATATAACTGTTTCTATTTAAATAAGGCTCACTAAAGAAAGGAGACAGTATGAAGAATAGACGTGTGGAAGAAATTAAAAAACGGATTGCGAAAAGGAAAGCAGAGCAAGAAAGGATGGAGGAAGATCAGTATTTTGCTGGAGGGGACTTTGATAGTGACACGGTATTTATTGAAGAAGGAGAGAAGGGAATTCACCCACTATTTCGAAAAGAAGTTTTTCTCTTCAAAGTTTTGCTGTCAGCAATATTAGTTCTCTCAGTTGCTATTTTATTTAAGAATGCACCTTCTTCTTTTGACGGTACTAGAGCTGTCACAGAAAAAGTTATGCAAGAAGAATTTCAATTTGCTACTATATCGAAATGGTATGAAAAGCAGTTTGGAAAACCTCTCGTTTTCTTTTCTCCAAATGAGAAAAAAGAACAGGCTATTCAGCAAAAGGATTATGCGATTCCTGCCTCTGGAAAGGTGATGCAAGGGTTTCAAAAAAATGGCCAAGGTGTATTTGTTCAAACGGCTACAAATGCAACGGTTGAGTCAGTAAATGAAGGTGTAGTTGTTTTTGCGGGCAAGAAAGAGGAACTTGGAAATACAGTTCAAATTCAACACGCTGATGGCACGGAGTCTTGGTATGGAAATTTAAACGATATGTCAGTGAAGTTATATGATTACGTTTCGAAAAAACAAAAAATCGGAACGGTGAATAGTGACGAAAATAATAAAAACGGTAAATTTTATTTCGCCATGAAAAAGAATGAAAAATTTATTGATCCTATTCAGGTGATTTCATTTGATTAAATATAGAGATGTTTTAACGAAAATTACAGTGCATCCATTGTTTTGGGTTATTATCGTTATTGGTATTTTTACAGCACGTTTTAAAGAATTACTATTACTATTTTGTATCGTTTTAGTTCATGAACTTGGGCATGCTTTTGCAGCTGCATATTATAATTGGCGTATTAAACAAATTCAGCTTTTGCCGTTTGGGGGCGTAGCTGAGATGGAGGAACATGGGAATAAATCATTAAAAGAAGAATTGATTGTCGTTATGGCGGGGCCAATTCAGCATATATGGATGATTGCGGTCGCTCATATTTTGTATCAAGCGGGCTGGGTCACTGATGATTTGTACCATTTCTTTGTATGGAATAATGTCATTATTTTAGGGTTTAATTTATTGCCTATTTGGCCACTTGATGGTGGAAAAGTATTATTTAATGTATTATCATATCGTTTTCCGTATTTACAAGCACATGAAAAGATGATGAAATTGTCATGTGTTTTTTTTAGTGTAATATTAGGATGGCAGTTACTTTGGAATAGTAATAACATTATGATGTGGGTATTACTCGTTTTTCTAGCGATTTCTTTGTATCAAGAATGGAAACAAAGAAGGTACGCATTTATGCGCTTTTTATTAGAACGTTATTATGGGAATAAAAGAGATATTGAAAAGATCGCACCTATTGAGGTGCAAACAGAAGATCGCTTGTATACAGTTTTCACAAAATTTCGTAGAGGATATAAACACTCTATTATCGTCCATGGAAAATATAAAGAGCATTACACATTGGACGAAAATGAATTGCTCTATGCGTATTTTGCTGAAAAACGAACAACCTCATCTGTTGAAGAATTAATTGGTTAGTGTTGACGACGACACTAACCTTTTATCCCGCTATTTGTGGGCAGTAAAACTCCCACCTCAAAATGTGGTTGGAGCAAAGAAGTTAGGTGGGAGATCAACTGCCCGTAAAAGCCCGATTGGTTCAACTAATAATCAGTGGGGGATGAACAAAACCCCCACTGATTAAAGTTTCACTTTATATTGTAAGGAAAAGAAATGAAAAGTGAGGAAAGAATTTTGAAGACGTTATATATAAACTACACTGGTTCGGAAAAGCGTGTTGCGGTAGAAGAGAAACAAAAAATTGTCGAGCTTTTATGGAAACGGAATGAAGAGCAAGAGATTGTCGGGCATATTTATGTTGGGCGTATCGTAAGAACAATTGCTGGAATGAACGCAGCCTTTGTAAATATCGGATTAGAAAAACATGCATATCTTTCATACGATGATGTACCATCTTCATATCGCATACATGAAGGACAGGCGATACTTGTACAAGTTGTGAAAGAAGCAATTGATACGAAAGGGCCAAAATTAACGGCGAATATAGAATTTACCGGAAAATATGTTGTTTACATGCCGTATGATGAAATGCGCGCTGTTTCTCGGAAAATAAAAAATAACAAAAGAAGACAACAGTTACTCGAAATTGAAGTGAAAGGAACGGCTGGATACATTTTCCGTTCTGCTTCTGAAAAAGGAACAATTGATGAGATACAAGCTGAAATGCAAGGGTTGCAGCAGTTATATGAAGAATTAAAAAGAAAAGAAGAGCAAGGAAAGGCGCCGTTACTACTTCATCGACCAGCGACGTTTTTAGATCGTGTATTTCAGGAGAACCCAATTGAAACGATTGAAAAAGTAGTTGTAGATACGAGAAGTGTAGTAAAAGAATTAGAAGAAAAAGTAGGGGAAGAAAGAGTATCCTTTTACAATGAAAAATCTTCGATGTTTAACCATTTTGGAATAGAGCGTGAAATCGAGAAAGCACTTCAAAAAATTGTGTGGCTACCAAATGGTGCGTATCTAATTGTAGAACAAATGGAGACGATGACTGTAATTGATGTGAATACAGGTAAATTTACTGGAAAACAAAATTTACAAGATACTGTACTTCGCACAAATGAAGCGGCTGCTGAAGAGATTGCTCGTCAATTAAGACTGCGTGATATTGGCGGTATGATATTAATTGATTTTATTAATATGAAAAGACGAGAAGATAAAGAGAAGGTAAGAGAGAGTTTAATGTTAGCTTTACAAGATGATCGTACATATACGAGAGTACTCGGATTTACGGAATTAGGAATTTTAGAGATGACGCGTAAACGTAAGAAACATTCGTTACGTGACGTAGTATTAGAAGAATGTGTACCTTGTAAAGCGACGGGATATGTCATGTCTTATGAAACAATTGCGTATGAGTTAGAGAGAGAACTAATTACATATGGCAATATAGAAGATGAAGCAGTATTGATCGCTGCACCGAAAATTTTGCAAAAACATTTCCTACAAAAAGAATTACAAAAAAATCTTCCATTTGAAATTTATTTCAAAGATGATATTATCGAAAAGTACGCTATTATCCGATTTGGAAGTAAGAAAGAAATTGTAGAACGGAAAAAATAGTTAGTAGAACTTTCATTGACAATAGTCAATGAATTATGGTAACATCTTTATGTTATAGTTTATAGCACCTAAACGGCTATATGCTACAACCGCACAAAACAGGTTCCCTAAAGACATGTATGTCTACCTCGTTTTTGGCGAGTCTTAGTAATTAAGAGGAGGTGCAAGTATGTACGCAATTATCGAAACAGGTGGAAAACAAATTAAAGTTGAAGCTGGTCAAGCAATCTACATTGAAAAATTAGATGTTGAAGCTGGTGAAACTGTTACTTTTGACAAAGTTCTTTTCGTTGGTGGCGAAAACGTTAAAGTTGGTAGCCCAGTTGTAGAAGGCGCAACAGTGACTGCTAAAGTTGAAAAACAAGGTCGCGCTAAGAAAATCATCGTTTTCAAATACAAAGCGAAAAAGAACAATCGTAAGAAACAAGGTCATCGTCAACCTTACACTAAGCTAGTTGTTGAAGCTATCAACGCTTAATTCAGGTTAACATGATTAAAATTACGATAAGTCGCACGAAATTAGGAAGTATCCAATCATTTAAAATGACTGGACATGCCGATTATGCGCCACATGGACAAGACCTTGTCTGTGCTGGAACTACAGCGGTTGTGTTTGGTTCTATAAATGCAGTGGAAGAGCTTTGTAATGTGCAAGCAACTATTGAACTCGGAAGTGATGGCGGATTCTTAACGTATGAATTGCCTAATGATTTAGACGTTCATGCAGCAGAAAAAGCACAAACGCTTTTAGAAGGATTGGTTGTTTCGCTTAAGACGATCGAACTTGATTACGGAAAGTATATCCGTTTAATAGAAAAAGTGCAGGAGGTGTAACGTATGTTAAGATTAGATCTTCAGTTTTTCGCATCTAAGAAAGGTGTAGGTAGTACAAAGAACGGTCGTGACTCTCAGTCAAAACGTCTTGGTGCTAAACGCGCAGATGGTCAAACGGTTTCAGGTGGTTCAATTCTTTACCGTCAACGCGGTACAAAAATTTATCCAGGTGTTAACGTTGGTCGTGGTGGCGATGACACTTTATACGCGAAAGTTGACGGCGTAGTACGCTTTGAGCGTCTTGGCCGTGACCGCAAACAAGTGAGCGTATATCCTGTTGCTCAAGAAGCATAAGAACTCACGGAAAACTCTAACCTGAGTGCAGGTTAGAGTTTTTCTATATTAAGGGGTATCTAAATGAATGAAAAATGGACAATTATAGATGCGTTGCGTCATTCAAGACATGATTGGCTCAATCGTATGCAGATGGTGAAAGGAAACCTTTCCCTTGGAAAAGTGGAAGAGATTCATAGTCTCATCGATCGTTTTGTCCAAGAAGCGAGACAAGAATCCAATCTGATAGGGCTATCAATGCCTTTATTTTCAGAGTGGATTTTAACATATAATTGGAAACAGCAGCCGTGCTTATTGGAGTACGAAGTATTAGGGAAATTACATAACTTATCTCACTTAGATGAGATTGTATGTACATGGACGAATCAATTTTTCTCAATGCTTCAGCATAGTTTAGACGTATATGTTGAAAATTATGTTTGTATCACAATTGAATGTGACGCGGAGAATGCTCGTTTCTTTTTTGATTTTCGTGGTAAGCTAACGAGTGTAGAAGAACTACAGAATTGGCTTGCGAACCAAAACAATAAATGGTATTCCATTTCTTATACAGTACGAGACGAAGAAGTCTCAGTTATATTACAACCAATCGAAAAAAGTGTGGTGAAATAATGTTTGTAGATCAGGTCAAGATATATGTAAAAGGCGGCGACGGTGGTAACGGAATGGTTGCGTATCGTCGTGAGAAGTATGTACCTAAAGGTGGCCCAGCAGGTGGCGACGGTGGTAAAGGTGCAGATGTTGTTTTTGTTGTTGAGGAAGGCTTACGTACATTAATGGACTTCCGCTACCAACGTCATTTCAAAGCTGATCGTGGTCAGCACGGAATGAGTAAAGGGCAGCACGGTCGTAAATCTGAAGATTTAATCGTAAAGGTTCCACCGGGAACAATAGTAAAAGATGAAAAAACAGGTGAAATTCTTGCCGATTTAGTAACGCATGAACAAACAGCTGTAATCGCAAAAGGTGGCCGCGGTGGCCGTGGTAACTCACGTTTCGCAACACCGACGAACCCAGCGCCAGAAATCGCTGAGAACGGGGAACCAGGTCAAGAACGTGATGTCACGCTAGAACTTAAAGTACTAGCAGATGTTGGACTTGTTGGATTCCCGAGTGTAGGTAAATCTACAGTATTATCTGTTGTATCATCAGCGCGTCCGAAAATTGCAGAGTATCACTTTACAACAATCGTTCCAAATCTTGGTGTTGTTGAAACTGGTGATAACCGCAGCTTCGTTATGGCTGACCTTCCTGGACTAATTGAAGGCGCACATGCCGGCGTCGGACTTGGACACCAATTCTTACGTCATATTGAGCGTACACGTGTAATCGTGCACGTTATCGATATGTCTGGTTTAGAAGGCCGTGAGCCATATGAAGATTATGTAACAATCAATAGTGAACTAAAAGAATACAATATGCGTTTAACTGAGCGTCCACAAGTTGTTGTTGCAAACAAAATGGATATGCCAGGTGCAGAAGAAAACTTACAAGCATTTAAAGAAAAATTGGGAGACGAAGTGAAAATTTTCCCAATCTCAGCTGTAACGAAACAAGGTGTTCGTGACTTACTATTTGAAGTAGCGAACTTATTAGAAACAACACCAGAATTCCCAATGTACGATGATGTAGAAGAATCTGAAGCAAGTGTAATGTACAAATTTGAATCTGAATCTAATTTTGAAATTACACGCGAAAGTGATGGCACATTTGTTATTTCTGGTTATGATATTGAGAAAACATTCAAAATGACAGACTTCTCACGTGATGAATCTGTACGCCGATTTGCTCGTCAAATGCGTGGAATGGGTATTGATGAAGCCCTTCGTGCACGTGGTGCAGTAGACGGAGATATTGTAAAAATTCTTGAATATCAATTTGAATTTATCGATTAAGACTGCCGAAATATGGCGGTCTTTTTTTTATCCCGCTATTTGTGGGCAGTAAAACTCCCATCTCAAAATTCAGCTGGAGCAAAGAAGTTAGGTGGGAGCCTTACTGCCCGTAAACGCCAGATTGGAGAGGGCTGATTAAAGTTTCACTTTATATCGTAAATGTCTGATTCATATAGGAAAAAATACCCACTAATTAAATTTTCAATTTATAATAGAACAAGGAGTGGTTTTGGAAGAATTTTTTATGGGGAGAAAATGAACATGTATAAAATATTAATTGTAGAAGACGATGAAAAAATCGCGGGAATACTAGAGGAGCATTTAGAAAGGTATGGCTATCAATCATTTAGAGCAAGTGATTTACGTCATATAAAAGATGAGTTCGTGAAAGTAAATCCTCATCTCGTATTACTGGATATTAATTTGCCATATTTTGATGGTTTTTATTGGTGTCGTCAAATCCGCAGTGTATCGAATGCACCAATTATTTTTGTTTCTGCAAGAACAGGGGAAATGGATCAAGTAATGGCGATCGAGAATGGCGGAGATGATTACATTACGAAGCCGTTCCATTTAGATATCGTAATGGCAAAGGTGAAAAGTGCACTTCGCCGTGGCTATGGTGAGTATGCCTCTGTTGCTGAGAGTGATTGTTTAGGTGTAAATGGACTGTTGCTATTTCCGTCCCAACACATTGTTGAGTGGCAGGGGCAACAAACGGAGCTGACAAAAAATGAATTTTACTTATTAGAGTGTTTAATGAAACAAGCAAATCAATATGTAACGCGCGAAGAACTGTTAGAAGCCCTGTGGGATGAGGTAGCTTTTGTTGATGATAATACATTAACCGTAAATGTAAAACGCGTAAGGAAGAAACTAGAGGAGCTAGGCATTAAAAATGCAATTGTAACGAAACGCGGATATGGTTATGCGCTTCTTACAGAGTGGGGAGAAGGGCATGAAGGTTAAAAATTACCTCATGGACCGCTTTTCTTTAATTCTTTCTTATATTGTTAGTCTTTGTTTATTTGGGCTCGTTTTGCAGTTGCAAAATCTTTTGGACAAAAAATCAATTGACTGGAGTACGTGGTTATATGGACTCTTATTAGGGACAGTTGTATTTACTGTATACCTCATTTACGATTACCGAAAACGGAGTGTGTTTTTAAAGAGGATCGAAAAGTATGTTACTGGCGGAAATACATTACATGACTCACTACTTATTGATACTTCTTATACGTCAGAGCAAGAGATGATTGTTGAAGCGTTTACTCTATTGAGACAGCAATATATGAATGAAGTTCATAAACAACATGCGAAAGAACAACAGCAAATGATATTTATGAACCAATGGATTCATCAAATGAAAACACCAGTATCGGTTATAGAATTGTTATTACAGAAGTTTGGTAAGGAGCATCGTGAAGCAAGAGTAACAGTTGAAAGTATTCGCGAAGAAAATAATCGTATACTAAATGGTTTAGATTTAGCGTTACATATGGCAAGGTTAGAGCAATTTGCGAAAGATTATAAAGTAGAAGTAGTAAATGTGGTAGATATCATTCGAGGTATTATTAATGAAAATCGAAAATCCTTCATTCAATCGTCTGTATTTCCGAAAGTAATGTTTGATGAAGATACTTGTATGGTTGCATCTGATAGAAAATGGCTGAGTATTGCTATAGGACAAATTGTTGTAAATGCAATTAAGTATACGAAAATTTCAGAAGCAGAGAAAAAGGAAATTCAATTTCAAATTGAAGAGAAAGACCAAAAAGTGTTATTACATATTAAGGACAATGGAATTGGTATTCCAGAGCAAGATGTAAAGCGTATATTTGATCCATTCTTTACGGGAATAAATGGCCGTAAAACGAGAGAAGCAACTGGGATGGGTTTATATATTACGAAAGAAATTTGCGATAATTTACATCACGGTATTTATGTGCAATCGGCTGAAGGGGAAGGAACGACATTCACGTTCCAATTTGCAAAAGATGAAGAATATCATACATTAATGAGAAAAATGACAAAACTGTAAGATAACAAAACGTTTTGTAAGGGAAATCACTCGTTTCTTTTTCTTATTTTTCTTATAGTAAATGTAAGAAGAAAACACATAGGGGGATTAGAAATGAGTGTTCTTGAAGTAAAGGGATTAACAAAGGTGTACCAATCCAAAGGCTCAGTAGCGACGACTGCTTTACATGATATAAATTTTAAAATTGAAGAAGGCGAATTTGTAGGAATTATGGGTCCTTCAGGAAGCGGAAAAACAACGCTTTTAAATTTATTAGCAACAATTGATAAGCAAACTTCAGGTCATGTGCTTGTAAATGGTGAAGAAATTAATCAAATGCGTGCGGCAAAATTAGCAGAGTTTCGCCGTACACATTTAGGATTCATTTTCCAAGATTTTAACTTACTTGATACGTTATCGATTAAAGAAAATATTATTTTGCCTCTTGTAATGGCGAAGAAATCTGTAAAAGAAATTGACGCGAAAGTACTTGAAATTGCGAAGTTTTTAAACATCGAAGAAATTTTAAATAAAAAAGTATACGAAGTATCAGGCGGACAACAACAACGTGCAGCTGCTGCGAGAGCGATTATTCATGAACCGACGTTAATTTTAGCAGATGAGCCGACTGGTAATTTAGATTCGAAGTCAGCAAAATCATTAATGGGTGCGTTGCAAGACTTACATGAGCAAAAGAAAGTGACAATTGCAATGGTAACGCATGATCCAGTAGCGGCTAGTTATTGCGAACGTATTCTTTTCATTCGCGATGGAGAAATTTTCTCGGAAATACATAAAGGAAGAACGAAACAAGCCTTTTTCCAAGAAATTTTAGACGTACTTGCGATGCTAGGAGGAGAATATCATGAACTTTCGCCAGCTCGCGCTTAATAACGTAAAAGGAAATTGGCGTAATTATAAAGCGTTTCTTATAAGTAGTTGTTTATCGATTGTCGTATTTTTCATGTATGCTTCCTTCATTTATCATCCAGATGTCGTAAGCGGTAATATTAGTATGAGATCGATGATTACAAAAGGATTAGAATCGATGAATTATATTGTAGTCATCTTCTCAGCACTCTTCATTTTATATGCAAATTCAACATTTTTACGAGCAAGAAAAAAAGAATTTGGTTTATTAACATTAATAGGCGGAACGAAATCTCAGCTCGGCCGAATGATTATATTAGAACAACTTATGTTAGGTAGTATTGCAATTGTAGTAGGTATCGGGATTGGAATGCTTTGCTCAAAATTATTTTTTCAAGCATTGAGTGTACTACTAAAAATTGATAAAACACTACCGCTCGTATGGAATAGTAAAGCAGTTCTTATTACAGCTGGTGTATACTTTATCTTGTTTTTAATCCTATCGTTATTTAGTGTTTGGACAGTAGGGCGCCTGCAAATTATTGATTTATTAAGAGAGGCAAGAAAACAAAAAGTAGAGCCGTTTGCATTTACATGGTTATGTGTAGTTGGTATAGGCTGTATTATTGCTGCATATGTACTTAGCTTCCAGGTAACGTTTTTGAATTTTATTATCCTCTTTTTACCGGTTGTAGGACTGACAATTGGCGGAACGTATTTACTATTTACACAAGGAAGTACAGTCGTATTAAAAGCGTTGCAAAAACGGAAACAATCTTTTTATACGTATCCGAATATGTTTGTACTTAGCAATCTTATTTATAAAATGAAAGATAATGCTCGTTTTCTATTTGTTATTTCTATTATTACGGCGGTTGTTTCTTCAGCAGTTGGCACGCTTTACGTATATTTTGAAAATTTGAGTGCGAAAACGGTAGAGCTTACACCACATGCTATTTCATATGAGGAAAAGGGGTTAAATACTCATAGCCTTATTAATGAAGAAAAGGTACAAGAGCTTGTGAAGAGACACGGGTTTGAAGATGCGCGAAAAATAACCTACGTTAAACTACCGGCAACACAGAAAATAACGTTGTTTAACAGTGAGCATGAAGTACCGATGACGATTATTTCAGAAAAAGAATATAATGCGGAAGTGCGTAAACAAAAGGGAGAGCAACCTACAGAAGTTCATAATGCACCAGGTAGTGCAACGATGGTCATAATGGATATGGCGAACGATATGATGAAGGTAGATCTTGCGAAACCGTATGAATTTACAATTAACGGACAAAAGCAGTCTGTTCAATTAAATAAGCCAACGTCGTATTCTGTTTTTAATGATAGTGAATATCTCATTGTGAATGATCAAGATTTTGAAAAATATGCAAAGCTCGTACCAGATGAAGAAAAGACGAAATATTACGGTTATTATATTGAGGATTGGAAAAGTACAGAAGATCTTGTATTAGATTTAAAAAATGAAATTGCACCAGAAAAGCAAGGAGAATTGAGAAACTCAGTGTTTGCTTATAAAGATATAAGAGAAGGTGGAGCAATTACAATGTTTATCGGTTTCTTCGTAGCAGTACTGTTCTTCTTCTTCGCTTGTAGTATGACATACTTTAAGTGGTTTAATGATAAAGAACAAGATCGTATTCAATTTAAATCTTTAAAGAGAATCGGTATGACAGATAAAGAAATTCATAAAATTGCAATTCGACAAATGGGCGTTATCTTCTTTATCCCAATTTTAATCGGTTCAATTCATAGTGGAGTTGCTCTTCATACGTTAGGGAAAATGCTGTATATCGATTTATGGAAATCAGGTGCGATTGTAATTGGAGCATACATTTTAGCTTCTGCAATTTACTTTATGATTGCGCAAAGAGGATATTTAAAACACGTAAAAAGCTAGGGAAACCTCTAGCTTTTTGCCTATGTAGTAAGTTTCAGGAGGACGATAGATGAACATTCGGCAATTAGCGCTGCAAAATATAAAAGGGAATTGGCGTAATTATAAAGTGTTTTTCTTAAGTAGTTGTTTTGCAATATTTGCGTCTTTTGCATATATGTCTGTCATTGTACATCCGTATATGCAAGAGACGATGTGGTATCAAAATGTACGCTGGGGACTTATTGTATGCAACATTATAATTATTTCTTTTTTCGTCATATTTATTTTGTACTCTACTTCTATTTTCATAGAAGCACGTAAGAAAGAATTAGGGTTATATATGTTAATGGGAGCAACGAAGTCTAACGTAATAGGAGTGATTATGACCGAGCAAATATTGATCGGGATTTTTGCTAATATTTTCGGTATTGGGCTTGGCATGATTTTTTTAAAGCTCTTCTTCATGGTGTTTAGTATGTTACTTCAACTTCCGAAAGAACTTCCTGTCATATTTGACGTGAGTGCGATTGGTGTAACATTTATTACATATATGGTTGTTTTTATTCTGTTATCTTTTATAAGTGCTTTACGTATATGGAATATAAAAATCATTCGGTTATTGAAAGAATTTCGAACAGATAAAAAAGAGAAGAAAACATCAAAGTGGCTTTGTTTATTCGGTTTTGCTTGTTTAGGGACAGGATATGCTTTAGCGCTACAAGTGACGGTGGCAACGATAGCATTATACTTTTTCCCTGTGTCTATACTTATCTTTTTTGGAACATACTTTTCTTTTGCACACGGTACAACCCAATTGTTAGAAATGATAAAACGCAATAAAAAGATTATGTATACATATCCGTATTTATTTATAGTGAATCAATTGTCACATCGAATGAAAGAAAATGGTCGCTTTTTCTTTCTGATGTCCATGGCAACGACGTTTGTAGTTACGGCAACAGGTACGGTGTTCTTATATTTTTCTAGTATGCAAGATATGTGGAGGGACGGAGGGGTACACTCATTTTCATACATAGAAAAAGGTACTTCTGCTCATAAAGTCTTTGAGGAAGGTACGGTTGAAAATTTACTGCATCAATATGGATATGATGATTTTCAAACTATGAGTTTTGTTGGAGTGTATGCATCTTTTCAGTCCAATAAAGGAGAAACAACAATAGCGCCGCTTATAAAGGGAAGTGAATACAATCAAGAGGCTAGAAAACAAAAACAGAAAACGTATTATCCTAAAAAAGGAACAGTTACACTTGTTTATTATAATAAACGCAATTATCCGAATGTATATAATCAAAAAGAGATTCAATTGCACGTAATGAATCGAACGTATCCATTCGCATTTAACGGTCAAAAAGAAGGGGTGCAATTTAACTATCATCCTTCATACATTAATGGTCTATTTTTTGTCATGAATGATGAAGATTTTGACAGTATAGAAAATACAATTCCGGATTCTGAAAAAATGATATATAGAGGTTACACATTACCAAATATCGAAAATACGAAGGAATTAAACGCGGATTTACGGAAACATATGAAACAAGATACAAATGATGCATTCCGAAGTAATATGGAGTTATATGTGAATATGAAAGAGTTTGGCGATATTACTCTATTTTTAGGCTCATTCATTAGTATATTATTCTTTCTGACTTCATGTAGTATCGTATATTTTAAATGGTTTCATAATATTGCATCGGATCGTAAGCAGTATGGCACACTATCTAAACTGGGAATGACGAAGGAAGAAGTGTGGAAGATTTCTCGTTGGCAATTGTGTATGCTATTTTTTGCGCCAATTATAGTAGGAAGTATGCATAGTGCAGTTGCGTTATATACGTTTCATAATACGCTCTTTATGGACGGTTCATTAAGAAAAGTAGGTTTGTTTATTCTGTTTTATATCGCTGCATGTATCATTTATTTCTTCTTCGCTCAAAGAGAATATAAGAAACATTTAGACTAGCGAATGCTAGTCTTTTTTAAATATTCGAAATTTACATAGAAGAATATAAAAAAGTATGGTATAACAGTAAGAAAACGAAAAAGAGAGGGAAAAGACGATGATTCGAGTAGGATATTTAGGACCAGAAGCAACATTTACAAATATGGCGGTGAGTCGTTTTTTTCCGGAAGCAGAGCATGTACCGTATCGAACGATTCCAGATTGTATAGATGCAGCTGCAAATGGAAATGTAGATTATGCAGTGGTACCACTAGAAAACGCCATAGAAGGTTCAGTGAATATAACAGTTGATTATCTCGTACATGAGCAACCACTTACTATTGTAGGAGAAATTACAGTACCAATTCAGCAGCATTTACTTGTACATCCGCAGTATGCAGAAGTGTGGGAAGAAGTATATGCTGTACATTCTCATCCACATGCTATTGCACAGTGTCATAAATTTTTAAATGAGGAATTAAAAGGGGTAACCGTTCGCGATATGACATCAACAAGCGCTGCTGCGCAATATGTGAAAGAACATCCTGAAGAAAAAATCGCTGCCATTGCAAATGAAGCGGCGGCAGAAAAATACGGATTAACAATTGTAAGGCATGACATTCATACGCACAAAAACAATCATACACGATTCCTAGTGCTCCATCAGAAAAAGAAAGCCGTACTCCCAAATAACGGAGAAAACCGCGGAGAGAAAACGACGCTTATGATAACGTTACCTGCAGATTATGCAGGAGCGCTATATCAAGTGTTATCAGCTTTCGCATGGAGAAAATTAAACTTATCGAAAATTGAATCTCGCCCGATGAAAACGGGTCTTGGAAATTACTTTTTCTTAATCGATGTCGACAAAGCATACGATGATGTATTATTGCCAGGCGTAACGATGGAACTTGAAGCACTCGGTTTTTCTGTTACTGTGCTGGGGAGTTATTCTTCTTATTGGTTGTAAGAGAGACGGATGAAGTGTCGATATTTTCCTTCTAATTGCTGATATAATTTCATAGGATAATACATTTTGTGATAGATAAATAAAATCCCACCTATAATGGTGGGATTTTTTACTTTAACTTAGCAAGACGATCCTCTAACTGACCACGCCAAATCTCGGCTAATTCTGGAACAGCAAGAATCTTTTCAATGCCATCTTTATCTTTTCTAGTATGAAAATAAATTTCGTTAGAGAACAAAACAGATACATTGTTTGATGGGCGTTCTAGTAATGTAATTTTAGAATCTTTACGTACAGTACCTTCCTGAAGAACTCGGCATAAGTAGCCAGTAAATCCAGTTGCTACAATGCGCGGCAATATGCCAGGGATGCCAAGACGTTTTGAAATCGTGCTACAAGGGACGCGAGCTTGTGTCACTTGAATGATTGCTTCACCTAGTTGATATGTATCTCCGATGCAAACATCACGCTCTAACATATTTGTTACGGTAATGTTTTCGCCAAATGTGGAAGCTGGAAGTGTTGTTTGAAATTCTTCTTCCCATAGTGCGTAATGCTCGTGTGGGTATACGCAAACGGCACGATCAGGTCCCCCGTGGTGTTTTAAATCCGCTACATCATCGCCAAGGAAGCCATCTTTTGAGAGGAAAGCTTCTTCGGTAAGTTCTTTACATATACCTGTTATCATTTCTTTATCTTCGCTATATTTCATTTGTTTCGGTTTACCGGTGCTAAAGTGAACGAGTTCAATTCCCATATTTGATCTCCTTTATAATTGTTTACAATATTATAACATCTACAAAATAAAAGCACAGAGTATGATAAAAAACTCTGTGCTTTACATTAATAAACTAGAAATCCAGCGCGGTCTAATGCCTCACAAGCGGCATCTAATTTCTCTTTAGAATCTGCTTCGATTGTATGTAAGTGAATACCATCTGTTAGTTGTGAAAGATAGGAAGCGTTTGTGTTTTCGATTTTTTGTAAATATTGCTCTACATCAAAGCGATTACTTACCATGATGGATGCTGTTAAGTCACCGTATACAGGATGCTCAACTTTTACATCTTTAATCGTAACGCCATGGTCAACAAGCATTGTAAGTTCTTGACGTACTTCGGCTGGTTTATGTTGGCATACAATTACGCGTTCGAAAGCTTGTTGCTTCTCTTGTGGTTTTAAATATAAATATCCTTGAGCAGTTGCAATAATTGGTTCGTTTCGTGCTTTAAGTAAGGAAATATCTTGTACGATAACTTGTCTACTTACGTTTGTCTTTTTCGATAGTTCATTCCCAGATAACGGTTCATTTGCAGCGAGAAGCCACTGAAGGATAAGCTGTCGTCTTTCTTCACCTAAAATCTTTTTTTGGTCATTTTGTTTCATTATGATTTAACACCTCTATAAAATTGATTTCCAATTGTGTGTAGTGCATGAATAGTAGTATCAATTTGATCTTTCGTTGTTTGTTGTCCGAAAGAGAAGCGGACATATTGTTTTGCCTCTTCATACGTTTTTCCAATTGCAAGCATAGTTTTCGAAGGTTCTTGTTTACCGACTTGGCAAGCACTTCCGGTGGAAATGGCAATACCATGACGATTACATTCTAGCATAGTATATTGACCTTCTATTCCTTTTATTGTAACCCCAACAATATGTGGTAAACAAGAAGTAGAATGGCCTTCTACTTCAATTTCTAGCGGAAGTGTTTGTATTTGCTCTAAAAAGTAGGATCGTAACTCTTTAAAACGTAAACTTTCTTCCCATTGAGTTTTTAATATATTTTCAGCAGCTGTTAAAAAAGATGCGATGCCGGGAACATTCACTGTACCTGGGCGAAACCCTTTTTCGTGAGAAGTTCCTGGAAATACTTGTTCCCAGCGAGATTGCGGATTTATGTAGCAAGCGCCGACACCTTTTGGACCGTATATTTTATGTGCTGAAACAGAAAGGCTATCAATCCCCATCTCAAAAACATGGATAGGGAGTTTGCCAAACGTTTGCACACAATCCGTATGAAATAAAACATTATATTTTTTTAAAAGTGCCCCGATTTCTGCGATGTTTTGAACGGTTCCGATTTCAGAATTTCCATGCTGTATACTTGCTAGAACAGTATCTTCTGTAATAGCTGCCTCTAAATCTACTAAACAAATGAGTCCGCTTTTATCAACAGGAATTTCAGTGATCGTATAGCCTTTTGATTTTAGAGATTGAAAATAACTTCGAATGGATGCATGTTCCATAGGTGTCGTAATAATATGCTTCTTATTTTGGGCATTTAGAAGTGATTGGATCGCAAGATAGTTCGATTCCGATCCACCGCTTGTGAAAAAGACTCCTTGTTCTTTTCCTCCAATCATTTCTGCAAATGTTTTTCGGCAAACTTGTAATAAAGAAGAAGCCGTTCCTCCAATATCATGTAAACTTTGTTCATTTCCGAAGTATTGCGACGCTGCTTTCATATATGTTTGTAACGCTTCCTCGCTCATAGGTGTAGTAGCTGCATAGTCAAGATATATCATCATGTAAGTTCCTCTCTCTAGTAAGAGTTACATTTCTTTTGCTTTTTAGATGGTAGTGAAAATAAGAATTATAAAAAAACTCTTGTCATTATTTTAAAACTATGTAAATATAGGTGTCAAGACAGTTGAAAAGTGTAAAGTAGGAGGCAACAATTATGCCAAGTGCAGATGTCTTAATTATTGGAAGTGGCGTTGCGGCACTTCGTGTTGCAAAAGAGATTTGTCACGAAAAGAATGTGATTATTATCACAAAGGAGACGAAACGTAATAATAATACACATTTAGCTCAAGGTGGAATTGCCGCAGCGGTAGCTACATATGACAATCCTAGTGATCATTTTGAAGATACGTTAGTAGCAGGGTGTCATTATAACAATGAAGAAGTGGTCCGTTATTTAGTCGAGGAAGGACCGAAAGAAATTAATAACCTTATTGAAAATGGAATGAAATTTGATGGAGATGAAACAGGTCCTCATCTTGGAAAAGAAGGAGCGCATCGAAAACGTCGTATTTTACATGCAGGTGGCGATGCAACAGGAAGGAATTTATTAGAGCATCTTATTCAAGAAGTAGCTCCATACGTTACGGTAGTGGAACAGGAAATGGTGCTCGATTTTATTATAGAAAAAGATAAATGTGTTGGGGCTTTAACTCGCAACAATAAAGGAGAATTGAAACGTTACAATGCAGATTATACGGTGTTAGCTTCAGGCGGTATTGGCGGTTTATACGCCTTTACTTCTAATGACGAGACAATTACAGGCGATGGACTTGCAATGGTGTACCGTGCAGGCGGAGAGCTTGTAGATTTAGAGTTTATACAATTTCATCCGACAATGTTATACGTGGGCGGGCGATGTTGTGGTCTTGTTTCTGAAGCAGTTCGCGGGGAAGGAGCTGTCCTTATAAATGAAAAGGGACAGCGTTTTATGATGGATATACATCCCGGGAAAGATCTTGCTCCGCGTGATGTAGTGGCAAGAGCTATTCATGAACAACTTCTTGCGGGTGAAAAAGTGTATTTAAACATCGAAGCTATTCAAAACTTTGAACAACGCTTTCCGACCGTGTCATCGATATGTAAAACGAATGGAGTCGATATAAATAAAAAACTTATTCCAGTCGTGCCCGGTACTCATTTTCACATGGGCGGCGTGAAAACGAACTGTGATGGAGAGACGTCTATTCCGAACCTATACGCAGTCGGTGAAGTAGCTTGTAATGGGGTTCATGGTGCAAATAGATTAGCGAGTAATTCATTATTAGAAGGTCTTGTGTTTGGAAAAAGAATCGGACGACACATTTTATCTAGAGAGACAAAAGAAAAGGTGAACATGCCAGCCGAAAAGGAAACAAAGTTTATTGTTCTGAATCATTTACCGGCGAAAGAAGAAATACAAAAATGCATGATGAAATATGTTGGGATTGTGCGAACAGAGCAAAGTTTATCTTATGCGAAGAGATGGCTTAGTAAGTACGGTGTTCAAAATATGATATTACAACATGATGTTCTTACGAATGAAGAAATAACGCTTATTAATATGTTAACGGTTTGTGAGCTTATAGTCGTATCAGCCCTGCAAAGAGAAGAAAGTATTGGCGGGCATTACCGAAGTGATTATCCAGATAGAAATATAGGAAAGAAAGAGATTGTTCGAGTAAAGAGAAAACTACAACTTGTGTGATGAGGGGAAGAGGGGCTTTATGAACACGATAAAAGTTAAAGAAGCATTAAATCGATTTTTTTTAGAAGATATAGGAGAAAGAGATGTAACATCTCAGCTTATTTTTCCAGATAACTTGCTTTCGAAAGGAACGTTTCTTGCGAAGGATTCAGGGGTCTTTGCAGGACGTTTAGTAATTGAAACAGGATTTAAATTAATTGATGAGAGAATTGAAGTAGAGCTTCATAAAAAAGATGGGGATCTTGTAGAAAAAGGCGAAATCATTGCAACAGTGCAAGGTCCAGTCGCATCGTTATTAACAGCAGAGCGCGTTATATTAAACGTTATTCAGCGTATGAGCGGAATAGCGACGATGACGCGTAAAGCGGTTCTTGCTTTAGATAGCAGTCATACTCGCATTTGTGATACGCGAAAAACGATGCCAGGACTACGTATGTTTGATAAGTATGCAGTTGTGTGCGGCGGTGGATTTAATCATCGCTTCGGTTTATATGATGGTGTCATGATTAAAGACAATCATATTGCGTTTGCTGGTTCTATTACAAAAGCTGTTACATCAGTGAAAGACAAGTTAGGACATATGGTGAAAGTAGAAGTGGAAACAGAAACGGAGGAACAGGTGAGAGAGGCTGTCGCTGCTGGTGCGGATATTATTATGTTCGATAATCGTACGCCAGATGAAATCCGGGAGTTTTCAAAAATTGTACCAAGCGCTATCGTTACGGAAGCTTCAGGGGGCATCACAATTGAAGATTTATCGAAATACGGAAAAACAGGGGTAGATTATATTTCACTTGGAGCGTTAACACATTCAGTGAAAGCACTTGATATTAGTTTCAATATTGAAGGGTAAGGAAAGTGGCTTAGAGGGGGAGAAACGTATATGAGTATTTTAGAAAAAGTACAGCCAATTGAAACGATGCTACCAGAGCGTTATTACACGATGTCAACGGAAGATATGGAAAAGCGTGTTCGCGAAATTAAAGAAAAAATGGGTGAATTGCTATTTATTCCAGGGCACCATTATCAAAAAGATGAAGTGGTACAATTTTCAGATGCAGTAGGGGATTCGTTGCAACTTGCGCAAGTTGCAGCGAGTAATAAAGAGGCGAAATATATTGTATTTTGTGGTGTACACTTTATGGCGGAAACAGCAGATATGTTAACGACAGAGGGTCAAGTTGTCATCTTACCAGATATGCGTGCAGGGTGTTCAATGGCGGATATGGCAGATATTGAACAAACAGAAAGAGCGTGGAAAGAGCTCGCGAAATTATTTGGGGATACGATGATTCCGCTAACGTATGTAAATTCAACAGCTGCAATTAAAGCATTTTGCGGTCGTAATGGAGGAGCAACAGTAACCTCTTCTAATGCAAAACAAATGGTGTCTTGGGCGTTTACACAAAAAGAACGTCTCGTCTTTTTACCAGACCAACATTTAGGAAGAAATACAGCGTACGACTTAGGCATCCCGTTAGATAAAATGGCAGTATGGAACCCGCATACAGATTCATTAGAGTACGATGGAGATATAGAAGAAATTCAAGTGATTTTATGGAAAGGCCATTGTTCTGTTCATCAAAATTTCACTGTGAAAAATATTGAAAGCGTGCGAAAAAATCATCCGGATATGAATATTATTGTTCACCCTGAATGTTGTTATGAAGTTGTTGCCGCTTCTGATTATGCAGGGTCAACGAAATATATTATTGATATGATTGAAGCTGCTCCAGCAGGAAGTAAGTGGGCGATTGGTACAGAGATGAATTTAGTAAATCGAATTATTCAGCAACATCCAGATAAAGAAGTTATGTCGCTAAATCCGTTTATGTGTCCGTGCTTAACAATGAACCGAATTGATTTACCTCACTTACTATGGGCGCTTGAGAATATAGAAAGAGGAGAAGAAATTAACGTTATTCGTGTAGAAAATCAAGTGACAAAAGAAGCGGTTCTTGCATTAAATCGTATGTTAGAACGTGTTTAAAGCAACGGGATTTCCGTTGCTTTTTTTGTACATATAATCATAACAAGAATGAAATAGGCATACATTGTGTTGAGGAAATCATTGTGATTTTTTTATGCTTATTCCACTTCAAAC